>CXWL01002473.1_pt1 | contig 249292 bp, 199 predicted proteins | sample 590931 | NCBI WGS metagenome assembly CXWL01 (sample SAMEA3498368, study PRJEB10139) | groundwater metagenome | biome: water well; material: biofilm material | place: Germany | collected 2015-04-27
GGGTAGGGGCGGACCAGCGTGTCCGCCCGCCGGCGAATCGAAGCGATGTCCTCTCGTGCCCGCCCGGGACGTTCTGTGAAAGCAGGGAGGACGAGCGATGAAGAACTACTGGAAGGTCGGCATCGGCCTGGCACTGCTTGGCGCCACGGCGGGGGCCGAAGCGCAGAAAGCGGCGACCACGGTCGAGTGGAACGATCCCGCGGGGGACATCTATCCGGGCAACGGCGAGGAGAACGCGCGCGACGTGATCAAGCTGAGCCTCGCGAGCGACGGAACGGCCATCCTCGTGACGGCCACGCTCGCCAAAGACGAGGAAAGCACCGTCGCCGGGGATGCCGTGCTCCTCTACTTCGACACCGACGACAAGACCGCCACGGGAGCCAAGACCGACTTCGATCAGCCGGGCTTCGAATACACCGGTCGGCTCAGCGTATGCCTCTCCTACGATGGCGCCCAGATCGCCGCTTGCGCCGGTGGGATCTCGGACCAGAAACCGAAGACGCGCCACGCTCGCGCGGTGGTCGAGAAGTTCACGGGCAAGGCGGGGGACTCGATGAGGCCCTACGACAACCTGGCAACGGTCCTCGACGGCTTCGGCCCAGCCACCACACCCCACAAGGGACGGGTGCTGGTAGTCAAGATCCCCTATTCGACCCTCGGCGTGAAGCCCGGCCAAAGGGTGCGCATTCTCGTCCGCGAAGGCGACCAATTCAGCGCCGAGGGCTTCTTCCCCGAAACGAGGCTGACCCTTCAGTAAACGCGCCAGTGGTCCGACGCAATGGGATCGCTGAGGAGACCTTGCCGATGGGCGGCTGCTAGAGTCCACGGAAGCCTCGGAGGTCCTCATGTCCGATACCCCACGCCTCGCCGAGCTGCTGCGTTCGCTCGACCAGGCCTACGACGAGAAGAGCTGGCACGGCACCACCTTGCGTGGCTCGCTGCGCAACCTGACTCCCGCCGAGGCGGCCTGGCGGCCGGCGCCGGGCCGCCACAGCGCCTGGGAGCTGGTGGTCCACTGCGCTTACTGGAAGTGGACGGTGACCCGCCGGCTGGCGCCGGAAGCCGAGCGCTTCCCGCTCGCCGGCAGCAACTTCTTTCCCCGGCCGGACGCGCCCGATGAACAGGCCTTTCGCCGCGACGTGAAGCTGCTGGACGCCGAGCACCGCCGGCTGCGGGCGGCGATCGCGGGCCTCGCCGACCCCGCGCTCGACACCGTTCCGCCGGGGTCGAAGACGACCGTCGGGGACTTGGTCCGGGGTGTCGCGGCCCACGACCTGTACCACGCAGGCCAAATCCAACTCCTGAAGCGCCTGGCGCGCACCGGCGGCGGCTAGCAGGCCTGGAGTTGTCACATCGGCGATCCGCGACTCGGAACGGCTTCCCGCCTTAGACTTCAGTCACTGAATCGACACCGGGGCGACACAAACTCGTCGCGTCCGCTTTTTTTCCCCAAGGAGGGTGCCTCATGCGTTTCTCGTGGAGAAGCCTCGTGCCTCTGCTCGCGGTCCTCGTCGCGTTCGCCACGCCGTGGGTGGCGCTGGCGCAATCCCAAGCCACCACCGGCGTCATCGAAGGCACGGTGCAGGACGACACCGGCGCCGTCCTGCCCGGGGCCACGGTGGTGCTCAAGAACACCGCGACCAACTTCGAACAAACTTCGACCAGCGACGGCCGGGGACGGTTCCGCGGGGTCGCGCTGCCCCTCGGCCCCTACCGCGTGACGGTGAGCCTCCAGGGCTTCGCCACCGCGGTCCGGGAGGGCCTCGAGCTCCAGGTCGGTCAGACCGTCCGCGTGCCGGTGACGATGCAAATCGCCACGGTGGAAGACCAGATCACGGTGACCGCCGAGGCGCCCCAGGTCGAGACCGCCAGAATCGAGAATTCGACCCTGATCACCCGGAAGGAGCTGGCCAAGCTGCCCAACAACGGGCGCAACTTCCTCGACCTGACCAAGCTCACCCCGGGCGTCACCACCGTCCAGGGCCCCGACGGCGACGAGCTCACGGTCAACGGGCAGAAGGGCATCCAGAACAACATCTCGGTCGATGGGGCGGACTTCAACAACCCGTTCTTCGGCGAGCAGCGCGGCGGCCAGCGGCCGGCCTTCACGTTCAATCTGGACGCGGTCCAGGAGTTCGTGGTGGTGCCCGACGGGGCGCCCGCGGAGTTCGGTCGCTCGAGCTCGGGCTTCGTCAACGTGGTGACCAAGTCCGGCACCAACGACTACGCCGGCACCGCCCACCTCTACTTCAAGAACGACAGCCTCTCGACCCGCGCCGAGCGGCCGGACGGCACGCTCGAGCCCGAGTTCGACTCCGAGCAGCTCCAGGTCGGCTTCACTCTCGGCGGCCCGGTCAAGCAGGACGAAGTGTTCTTCTTCACCGCCGTCGACTTCCAGGACGGCACCTCGACCAAGCAGAACGACCCCACCCGCATCGAGCAGCGGGTGGTGGACGCCTTCGCGAGCCTGGGCAGCCCGAACGAGAATGGGCCCATCGAGCGCTCCAACGACGCCTTCGTGTTCCTGGGCAAGATCGACTGGCAGGCCGGGGACGATCATCTGGTCACCCTGCGCGCCACCACCACGGACTCGACCCAGGAGAACGGCACCTTCGACGTCGACTCCTGGGGCCGCAGCGCCAACGCCACCGAGGACGACTCGTCCTACTCGATCACCGGCACGGTGATCTCCGCCGTGGCGCCGACCAAGTTCAACGAGCTGCGGTTCCAATACGCCAAGGAGGAGCGGCCGCGGCCCTACGACGGGCCGCTCAACACCCGTACGGGCCGCCCGCTGCCCGACACGGCCTTCGACTTCGGCCGCCAGTACCGCTTCGGCATGCCGTTCTTCATCCCGGTCGAGTACAACGACCAGCGCTGGCAGCTGAACGAGAACCTGACCTGGCTGACCGAGAACCACACGATCAAGGCGGGCCTCGAGTACAACCGGACGGAGGCGTTCCAGACCTTCGTCGGCTTCGCCAACGGCCGGTTCATCTTCGACTCGACCGACGGGTTCCTGAACTACCTGCGCAACCCGAACTTCGTCACCTGCTCGAACGGCACGTCGTCCGAAACCGGCGTCTGCCCGGCGGGAACCTCGATCACCGGGCCGGTGCTGCTGTACCTCCAGCAGGCCGGCGTGGGCAACACCTCGGTGACCGACGCGGGCACCCAGACGATCACCCAGGAAGAGCCGGCGGTGTTCATCCAGGACAACTGGCAGCCCCGCCCGGGCCTGACGCTGCAGTACGGCCTGCGCTGGGAGGCCCAGCTCCAGCCGGACCCGATCACCCCGGCCAGCGAGGTGTTCTACGCGCCGTTCATCGGCCAGACCAAAAACGGCCAGAAGTTCCCTTCGAACGGCGAGATTCCGTCCGACGACGACCTGTGGCAGCCCCGTCTGGGCCTGGCCTGGGACCCGAAGGGCGATTCCCAGATGGTGGTCCGCGCCAGCGCCGGCCTGTACTACGCCCGCATTCCGGGCCTGGTGCTGGCCTCGAGCCGGTCGACCAATGGCAGCCGCGGCCAGACGCTGTTCCGCAACAGCGCTCTTGGTCCGATCCTCGGCCCTCCGCCGGCCTACGGTGACCTGATCACCAACATCGGCGATCCGTTCCGGCCCGACGTGTTCGTCTTCGACGAGGACTTCCAGAACCCGCGGACCACCGCCATCGCCGTCGGCGTCGAGCGCCAGTTGACCCCGCACCTGTCCGGCCTCGTCAAGTACAACTACGCCGACACCGACCACCTCACCCGCTTCGTCAACCGCAACGATCCGCTCCTCGGCTCGCCCTGGTCGACCGGTCTCGGGGCCGATGGTCAGAACGGCATCGGCACCCTGACGGTGGTCGAGTCGAGCGCCAAGAGCCGCTACAACGGCATTACGCTGGGCCTGTCGGGCCGGCACGAGAAGGTCCAGTTCCAGACCTTCTACACCTACTCGAAGGACAAGTCGGACGACGACAACGAGCGCGATCCGTTCTCGTTCCGCTACGCCAAGGTGACCGATCTCGACGCCGAGTACGGCTACTCGGACCGCGACCAGCGCCATCGCGGCAACGCCTGGGTGCTGTGGCGCGCGCCCTGGGGGATCGACGTCAACGCGCGGTACTCCTACCGCTCGGCCCAACCGAAGTCGATCACCGCTACCGGCGCCGACGCGGCCACCCCGCAGGACCGCATCAACGCCGACGGCTCGGTGACCGAGCGCAACCTGGGCCGCAAGGACAACGAGTTTTCGTCCCTCGACCTGCGAGTGTCGAAGACCTTCCAGCTCGGCAGCCTCGAGCTCGAAGGCATCATCGACGTGTTCAACCTGTTCAACGAGAAGAACCTGCGGCGCCCCGAGGTGACCAGCCTGGTGTTCAACTTCGACGGCACCGTGACCTCCGGCGTCGGCGACCCGCGCCAGGTCCAGGTGGGCGTGCGGCTGATGTTCTGACGACTGCAAACGGTAGGGGCACGGCATGCCGTGCCCCTACCCGATCGATCCAAAGATTGCACCCTAAGGGCGGCCCCCCGTGGCCGCCCCTGGCCCGCCGACGTCGACCCCCTCCTTACGGCACGAACCCCTCCCGATCGAACAACCCCGGTAGCTCGTCGACGCCGGGGGCGGCGCCTTCGAGCTGGTAGTACTGGCGGAGGCCGGTCGCGGTCTGCTCGATCCAGAACTCCACTTCCGAGGTGGTGAACTTCACCAGCGTGGGCCACAGGAAGCCGTTGGGCTTGGGACCGACGATGCGGATGAAGATCTCGCTGCGGCCGGCGATGGCTCCCGAGGCGCAGAAGGTCTCGGGCACGCAGTCGCTTTGCTTCGCGCCGAGGATGCCCGCCGTGCCGCCGATGCGGACCTGGAAGCGGAAGCCGGGGATGGCCGTGGTGGTGAGCCAGGTTCCCGAGGGCGGGGCCGGATCGCCGCCGCCGGCCGGGGGCGCGAGGAAGCTCGAGACGAATGGGAACGTGCGCGAGAAGGCGCCGTCCAGGGTGTCGTTGCTGTCGTCGTCGCAGCCGTCCTCCGGGCTCTGGCCGCAGGCGCCGAGCAGCTGGCCCACGACCTGCCCGTTGGCGAGCATCAAGGGCGAGCCCGAGCTGCCGCCGAAGCTGCCGCCGATCGTGGCGCGGGAGTGCAGGAAATCGCTTGGATCGTCGAGATCCCGGCCGTCCTCGTCGGTGCCGCAGAAGAAACGCACCGCTCCGAGGGTGTTCCGCGTGTAGGCCTGGGGGAACACGAAATCCGTCGGCGCCGGGTGCGAGATCCGGTGCACCACCGTGTTGTTGGGCACGGCGCTCGCGTTGGCGTTCCAACCGAGCAGCGTGCGGCCCCCCGGGATCGAAGACAGACGCACCAGCGTGAAGTCGGAAACCGTGCCGGTGGCCAGAAGCGTCGAGCCGTTCGACATCGGCAGGTCGTCGGGATCGGGAGTGGAGCCCTCGCAGCTGGTGGTCTTGAAGTCCCACAGCACTTCGAGGGAGGCCGCCTCGCTCGCGGTCGACAGGCAGTGGTTGGCGGTCAACAAGTAGGGGATGTCCGAACCCGCCACGGTGTCGTTCAACAGGCCGCCGCTGCAGACGAAGGAGAACGGTCCCGAGATGATCGACAGCTGGCCGATGCCGGGCCGCACGTCGGCGATGGCGGAAAAGGTCGAGGACGTGAAGCAGGTGGCGTCCTCGAGGCACGAGAAATCGACTCCCTTGGTGGCCGGCAGCGCGGCCGGATTCGTCACGGGGATGCCATCGCGGCCGAGGCGGAAGATCTCGAGCACCCGCTCGAGGGTGAAGCCGAAACGGCCCCGACCGCCGAGCTGGGAGTCCGGAAGCTCGACCTCGAGGCGGGCCCGAGAGCCGGCGACGCTGGGGGTCCACAGCCCCCCCTCGGCGTCCATCAGGTCGGTGCCGAAGGGCCCCGCGGCCGCCCCGTTCTCACCGTAGACCCACAACCGAGCGCCGGCCGGCAGGTGGACCCCGTCGAGGCGCAGACGCAACCGATGGGCACCCCGGACTTCGACCTCGCCGCCCCACACGGTGTGCTCGGCGCCGGAGCGCAGGTAGGCTCCGCCGGCCACGAAGCCGGCCGGCTCGACCAGCATCGCGGCCGAAAAACCCACCTCCCGCGCCCCGGCCAGGGGCCGGACCAGGCCCGTGCGCAGCGGCCTGCCGCCACTCGAGTTCCACGCCCCGATCGCCGCGAGGCCGTCCGCCGCGCCTTCGGAGGCCTCTGCGAGAGACGCCAGGGGCTCGAGCCCGAGGCTCTCGGCCAGGCGCAAGGGCGGCGCTTCGCGTTCGAAGGCCAGCCCGGCCGTGGCCGAGTCGGGAAGAACCCGAGCGGGCACACTCTGGGCGAGGACCGCGCGGCCCGCCGGCAGTGCCAGCAGGGTGGAAACGAGTACGATCGACGGGAAACGAAGGTGGCTCATGGATCCTCCCGGAAAGGAGGCATCCTACGCTCTTCACCTTACGGCCGAACTTCCGCTCCGCCGCTGCGTAAGTTCCCACCGCGTACCCCGGGCGAAATGCCGCCAACTCCCCGAGGAGAATCAAAGGTCATGACCGACGACTCTCGTGCCATCGATACCCTCCGCATCGATCCTGCCGACCGCGCCGCCGCGCGATCCCTGGCGCGCGGCCGGCGCCGTTCCGTTCCCTTGTGGTTGATCGTCCTGGGCGGCCTAGCCCTGCTGTTCGTCGGCTACTGCTTCGTAGCCGGCGGCGGCGGGACCTCGGTCCAAACCGCCACCGTCGTCGAGCGCGAGCAGAAAGGCCCCACCGTGGTGCTCGAGGCCTCGGGCTACGTCACCGCCCGGCGCCAGGCCACCGTGTCCTCCAAGGTCACCGGCAAGGTGATCGAAGTGCTGGTGGAAGAGGGCATGAAGGTCGACGAAGGCCAAGTCCTGGCCCGGCTGGAGGACTCGAACGTCCGGCGCCAGTACGAGCTGATCGCCGCCCAGCTCGATTCCTCGAAGAGCTCCCTGGCCGAGACCCGGGTGCGCATCGACGAAGCCGGCCTGAACTTGAAGCGCACCGGCCGGCTGGTGGCCGAGAACATCACCGACCGGGCCGCCCTCGACCGCGACCAGGCCACCCTCGCGGCCCTCCACGCCCGCCTCGAGGCCCAGCAGGACGAGGTCGCGGTGGCCGAGCGCACCCTCGCCCTCGAGCGCCAGAACCTCGAGGACCTGGTCATCCGGGCCCCCTTCGCGGGCGTGGCGATCTCGAAGAACGCCCAGCCGGGCGAGATGATCTCCCCCGTCTCGGCGGGCGGCGGCTTCACCCGCACGGGCATTTCGACGATCGTCGACATGGCCTCCCTCGAGGTCGAAGTGGACGTCTCCGAGAGCTACCTGAACCGCGTCAAGCCGGGCATGAAGCTCGGCGCGGTGCTCGACTCCTACCCGGACTGGACCATCCCCGGCTACGTCATCACCACAATTCCCGCGGCCGATCGCCAGAAGGCCACGGTCAAGGTGCGCGTGGGCTTCGACCAGCTCGACCCGCGCATCCTGCCCGACATGGGCGTCAAGGTCTCGTTCTACGAGGACTCGAACGGCAGCCGGCCGCGGCGGATCTTCGCGCCCCGCGCCGCGATCACCCGCGACGGCACCGACGACGTGGCCTTCGTGGTCGAGGGCACCAAAGTCAAGCGCGCCGTGGTCACCCTCGGGCCGGTCCAGGAAGGCGACGAGACCTCCATCGAGAAGGGCCTGACGGCGGGACAGGTCGTGGTGGTGGGCCCCAAGGACTTGAAGGACAACGCTCGCGTCACCCCGGCGCCGCCGGCTCCGGCGGCGCCGGAGAAGGCCGAGGGCTGACCGATGAGCGGCAACCTCGCCCGCCTCCGTTCCGTCGCCAAGGAGTTCCGGCGCGGAGCCGAGACGATCAGCGTCCTCGAGCGGCTCGACCTCGACATCGCCCAGGGTGAGTTCCTGGCGCTCATGGGGCCTTCGGGTTCGGGCAAGACGACCCTGCTCAACCTGATCGGGGGCCTCGATCGTCCGACTTCGGGGACCATCGAGATCGACGGCCAACGCATCGACGACCTCTCGGATGGCCAGCTCGCCGCCTGGCGGGCCTCGAACGTGGGATTCGTCTTCCAGCTCTACAACCTGCTGCCGGTGTTGACCGCGGCCAAGAACGTCGAGCTGCCGCTGCTGCTCACCCGCCTCACGGGCCGCGAGCGCCGCGAGCGGGTGGAGACGGCCCTCGGCCTGGTCGGCCTCGGTGACCGCATGACCCACTACCCCAAGCAGCTCTCGGGCGGCCAGGAGCAGCGGGTCGGCATCGCCCGGGCGATCGTCACCGACCCGACGCTGCTGCTGTGCGACGAGCCCACCGGGGACCTCGACCGCAAGTCCGGCGACCAGATCCTGGATCTGCTGGTCGGGCTCAACCAGCGGCTAGGTAAGACCCTGGTGATGGTGACCCACGATCCCCACGCGGCGGCTCGGGCCTCCCGGGTGGTCTACCTGGACAAGGGCTCCCTGGTCGCGGAGCCGGTGACATGACGTACCTTTCGCTGCTGCGCGCCAACCTCCGGCGGAAACGCCTGCGGACGATCTTCACGATCGGCTCGATCTTCCTCGCCTTTCTGCTCTTCGGCGTGCTGTCGGCGGTCAAGTTCGCCTTCAGCCTGGGCGTCGACCTGACCGGCGCGGACCGCCTGGTCACGGTTCACAAGGTGTCGTTGATCCAGCCCCTGCCCCAGTCCTACCTCTCGCGCATCGAGCAGGTCGACGGCGTCGAGGCGGCCGCGGACGCCTCGTGGTTCGGGGGCATCTACCAGGACCCGAAGAACTTCTTCGGCCAGTTCGCGGTCGATCCACCACGTTACCTCGAGATGTTCCCGGAGTTCCTCGTGCCCCCGGACCAGAAGCAGGCCTGGTTCAAGGACCGCCAGGGAGCGCTCGTGGGTCGCAGCCTGGTCGAACGATTCGGCTGGAAGATCGGCGACAAGATCCCGATCATCACCACCTTCCGGACCAAGAAGGACGGCACCAAGCTCTGGGAGTTCAACCTCGTCGGCATCTACGACGGTGCCGCCAAGGGTACCGACACGACCCAGTTCCTGTTCCACTGGGAGTACATGGACGAGAGCCAGGCCGGCGGTAACGGCCTCGTCGGCTGGTACACCGTCCGGGTGTCGGACCCGGCGCGGGCGGCGGACGTGGCGCGGCAGATCGACGCCCGGTTCGCCAACTCCCCCTACGAGACCAAGACCGCCACCGAGAAGGCCTTCGCCCAGGCCTTCGCCGATCAGATCGGCAACATCGGGGCGATCGTCAAGGCGATCACCACGGCGGTGTTCCTGATCATCCTGCTGGTGGTGGGCAACACGATCGCCCAGTCGGTGCGGGAGCGGACCAACGAGATCGGTGTCTTGAAGACTCTCGGCTTCTCGAACGGCCAGGTGCTCGGCCTGGTGCTGGCCGAGAGCTGTCTGATCGGTCTCTTGGGCGGAGTCAGCGGCCTGTTCGCCTCGACGATCGTGGCCAAGGGCATGGAACAGGCGTTCTCGGCCTTCCTGCCGATCTTCTTCGTGCCGAAGAAATCCCTCCTGCTCGGTCTCGGCCTGGCCCTCGGGCTGGGTCTCGTGGCCGGCATCCTGCCCGCGTTGACCGCCATGCGGCTGCGCATCGTCGAAGCGCTGCGGAGGATCTGACGTGGACGCCTGGCTCACCCAAGTCTTCGCGGTCACCCTGCTCAACCTGAAGAGCCTGCCTCGCCGCCTGTCGGTCTCGTTGGTGGTGGTGGTGGGCATCGCCGGGGTGGTGGCGATCATGGTGGCCGTGCTGTCGATCGGCGAGGGCTTCCGCAAGACCATGACCGCCGGACGAGGAGCGGACACCGTGGTCGTCTTCCGTTCGGGGACCGACACGGAGATGAACAGCAGCCTCGACCGGGACGAGGCGCGAATCCTCGCGGACTCGCGGGAGATCCGATCCCTGCCCGGCATTGGCCGGTTGGCCTCGGCCGAGCTGCTGGTGATGGTCGATCTCCCCAAGCGCTCCACCGGCTCGAGCTCCAACGTGCCGTTGCGCGGGGTCGAGCCCGCCGCCTTCGCCATCCGCCCGGGCCTGCGCATCGTGGAAGGCCGGCCCTTCAAACCCGGCACCCGCGAGCTGATCGTGGGACGCGGCGCCCAGGCGGCCTTCGGCAACACCGAGGTGGGCTCGGTGCTGCGCCTCGGACAGAATGACTGGACGATCGTGGGGGTCTTCACCGCCGAGGGCTCGGTGGCGGAGAGCGAGCTGTGGTCCGATGGCAAGGTGCTCATGCCGGCCTACCGGCGCGGCGGCTTCCAATCGCTCTACGCCCGGTTGGGCTCGGCCGAGGATATTCCGCGTTTCACCGAGCGCCTGATGAAGGACCCGCGGCTGTCGATCAAGGTGATGCCCGAGGCCCAGTACTACGCCGAGCAGTCAGAGTCCCTGACCACACTGGTGCGCATCCTGGGCGGTGTCGTGGCCTCGATCATGGGCCTCGCGGCCATCTTCATGGCGATCAACTCGCTGTACACCGCCGTCTCGACTCGGACGCGTGAGATCGCCACCCTGCGCGCCCTCGGTTTCCGGCGCGGCCCGGTGGTCGTGTCGGTGTTGGTCGAGGCCCTCTTGCTGGCCCTCCTGGGCGGCGCCCTCGGGGGCCTTCTGGCCTACGTCGGCTTCAACGGGTACCAAACCTCGACGCTCAACTTCCAGTCTTTCAGCCAGGTCGCCTTCTCGTTCGCCGTGACCCCGGCTCTGCTGATCCTCGGCACCGTCTACGCCGTGGGCATCGGCTTTCTGGGCGCCCTCCTGCCGGCCTGGCGGGCCGCCCGGCTACCGATCGCGACGGCTTTGCGGGAACAGTGAGTCCGGAACGACAAAAAGCCCGGCGGGTCACCCCCTTCCCGGGATGACCCGCCGGGCGCCTCGCATCCGGCGGAATCAGCCTTCTCCGATCGGGACACTCGGGTCGACGGGTTCCACTCCGACCGAACCCGCGGGTGGGGCCTCGGGCAGGCTCCAGGTGCCGCCCGCGCCGCCCGGGTTGAACAGGCCCGGGATGTTCCACTCCTGGAGCGGATCGCCGATCACGTCGATGCCCTCGACGTTGGCCCCCTGGGTGCGGTCGAAACGCCCCGAGAGCTCGGCGGCCGGGCTGGTGAACACCGTCGGATCGACGTGGGTGAAGGACGTCCGGTTGAGCCACAGGCCGGGGAATCCGGCCTGGCCCAGGTTCACCCCTGGAAGGCTGAACCAGCGCCAGAAGTAGTTGCCGATGTTCGCCGCCGTGGTGTTGTCGGCGGTGGCGTAGCCCGGCCACCAGTCGAAGGGGAAGTCGAAGTCGTCTCCGGCCCGATTGAGCGGCGCCACCTCGCGGAGGAAGTTCGCCCCCCCGGTGAACACGTTGATACCGTGACCGGGCTCCTTCAGATTGCCGCCCGACAGCACCTCGCCGTAGGCCTTCTTGAAGTGGTTGGGCGAGGTCGGCGGGTTCTGCTGCTGGATCTCCCGCGCCGTCCAGCCGACCAGTCCCGGCCGGGTCGAGCGGATGCGCACGGAGCCCGCGAACGTACCGCTCGGGACCCACGGCCCGGTGTTCTGGGTGTAGCGGTGGACCCCGCCCGGCGGCAGCGACGCGAGGGTGCGGGTCAGCAGCAGGGCGCCGTCGCGACTGAAAAACTGCGCCGTGACCGGCCCGATGTTGTTGGCCGTGAAGTTGGCGATGGCCATGTAGGTGTTGACCGGCGGAGTGTTGGTGACGGCGGGCGGCGGCTCCGTCGCCCCCGCGTAGGCGGTGTAGGTCAGCTCGGGGTTGATCAACTCGCAGGCGCCGCCGGACGGCATCATTGTCGAAAACATCCGGAAGCGGCCCCCCAGAGCGAGGTTGCCCGGACCGACCGTGTTGCGGAAGAAGTCGGCTTGAATGGTCTCGCCGATGAGCGAACCTCCGGCGGTGGCGGCGACGGAGGTGATCGCGTCGGCATCGAAGGGCCCGGGGCCGGCGAGGTAGAACGGTTCGGCCAGCTGCCACAGGGCGGTGTCCAGGAACAACCCGAAAGCCGCCAGCGGCGCCGACACGACCGAGAGAGTCCCGCCGCCGTTGGCGAGGGCCGTGGCCACGGTGACGGTGGTCGGATTGGGGCTCGCGTTCAAGATGCAGTTGAACGGCAGGAGGCCATTCATGAGGTCTTCGGACGCGCTGTTCGACAGCGGATAGGGCCCGCCGAAGAGGGTCGTCGCGTTCTGGCTGACTTGCAGCTGCTGCATCGAGTTGCCGCCCGGGCGCGGAGTGAAGGGCACGACATCGGGATCGATCACCGAGGTGGTGCCGATGCGGATGCCCCCGCTCTCGAGGTGATGGACCGTGGCCCCCACGACCGGCTGATCGGAGGCGACTTCGATCGAGCCGAGGCCGGGGCCTCCGAAGGCCGGCGAGAAGACATCCGCCGCACCTAGGTAGGTCGCCTCGGGGCCGATCGTGACGAAGCGGGTGGCGAAGACGATGCCCAGCGGGTTGCGAAAGCGCAGGGTCAGATTGGCCGCGGAAACCGGGCTCGGGTTGTTGACCACGAGCGCCGTCCGGAACCCCGAGAGATCCGGCACTGCGTCCCCGAAGGGCGCGTCGTAGAAGGCGCAGGCCGCGAACTTCTGGGTCGAGGCCTTGCCCTGCAGGTGGGTCCCCGAGTGGACCCAGTGGTAGTCCTGGCTGTTCTGGGGGCTCGCGAACAGGTCCGGGTCGGCGAAGTCCTCGTCGAGCCGGGCACTAGTGCCCGTGGGCGGCTGAAAGATCTGGACCGGGCACTTCAGCTCGATGACGTCCGGCGGCTGGATCACCTGCGCCGCCGCCGCCCCCGCACCAAGGGTCGAAAGGGCGGCGAGAAGCGATGAAACGCGAAGGGGGGTCGAGAGGGGCATTCGAGACTCCTTTCTGTAGCGCTCCCCAAAAGAGAAGCGCCTTCAGAAGAGTCAGCGGGAAAATCCTGGGCGGGAGATAAGGCGAAGTCGGCCGGCTCTCTCAATCCCACACGAACCGTTCGTCGAAGTCCACGCCGTGGCCCGTCAACAGGCCCCGGTACTCCTCTTGGAACTCCCGACCGAGGTGATGCTCCTCTTGGTTTTCGAGATACCGCCGGAGCGCGTCGAGGTCTCGAGGACTCACGGAGAAGGCACCGTAGCCCCGTTGCCAAGCGAAGTCGGCCAGGGCCGGCGACTGGCCCTTGAGCCACCTCGACGACGAGGTCTTGAGCACTTCCACGAGCTTCGCCGTCGTGACGGTCCGAGACAGACGCAAGGCGAGATGAACGTGATCGGCCACGCCTCCCACCTGCAGACATTGGCAGCCAGCTCCCTGGGCCACGGTGGCGAGGTAGGCGTAGAGCGCCGGGCGCACCGACGGATCGAGGACCGGTGCTCGGCCCTTGGTGCTGAAAACCACGTGGACGAGCAGAAAAGCAAGCGACTGCGGCATGAATCGCCTCTCCCCGCGGGCCGAAATCGGACCTGGGGCGAAATTGGACCTGGGGCGACGCCCCAGGCTATCCCCGCCGCCCCACCCACCGGACCTGGGGCGAAGCCCCAGGCTGGAAATGAAACGGGCCTTCGGCCCTTGCGGAATGCCTCCTCCCCTCGCCGATCACCTCGTCCCCGTCGCTCGACGATCGTCCCGTGTGGCCCCCGACCTCCCCGAGGGCCGAAGGCCCGACCGACTCCCAGCCTGGGGCACCGCCCCAGGCTGTCCCCGACGGCCCGCATCCTTCGGACCCGTCGCACCATCCATCGACCTGGGGCGACGCCCCAGGCTGGAAATGAAGCGGGCCTTCGGCCCTTGCGGAATGCCGCCTCTTCTCGCTGATCACCCGTCCCCGTCGCTCGACGCGCCTCCCCTCACCCCCCGATCCGGTACCTCAGGGTCACGCTCGCGCTGATGGTCGTCTGACCGGCGGACACCGGGGTGCTGGCGTCGGCGGACATCGCCATGCGGGCGAAGCCCATTTCCATGATTGGGGGTTGGACGTTGACGCCGCCTTCCTGGACTTCCAGGAGCTCGCCGAGGGAGACGCCGAGGGCTGCGGCAAGGGCTCGAGCCTTGCGCTGGGCGTCCTCGGCGGCCTGGCGGAGGGCGCTTTCGCGAGCGGCGCGGTCGTCCCGGACGCGGAAGTCGACGCCATCGACGCGGTTGGCGCCGGCACCGAGGGCGGCGTCGAGTACGGGGCCGATCTTGCCGAGGTCCGCGACCACCACGGAAACGACGTTGGCGGCCTGGTAGCCGACGACCCTGGGCTCCTGGGGACCGCCGGTCAGGCGCGGGTCCTGGCTGGCGTAGACGGGAGTGAGGGTGAGCTGGGAGGTCTGGACCGCCGCCGCGGGGATGCCGAGCTTCTTGACCTCGGCGAGGATGGCGTTGGCGACCCGGTTGACCTCGGTCTGGGCCTCGAGGGCGGTTTTCGCCTGGGACTGAACGCCGAGGCGGACCACCCCTTCGTCGGGATCGACCCGCACCTCGCCGGAGCCGCCGACGGTGAGCGTCGAGATTCGCTTGGGTTCCATGGGCCGTCCTTCGAACGAGGGTTGGGCCGCCGTTACGCCGGCGCCCAGGATCGTGGTCAGCGTGGTCAGGGTCAAGATCCGAAGGGTACTCGTCACGGTGATTCTCCTTGTCGACGGGGGCGTCTGTCCGGGCGAGTAGATTAGCAAAGGCCGGGCTCGGCTCACTTCGCCAGCTCCGCGGGCCGGACCATCACCCGCAGCACGGGCAGCTGGCCGACCCGAGTGTCCCAATACGGGGTGTGGCGCCACCACCATTCGAAGCGAGCGCGCGGATCGGCGGCAAAGGCCGGATCAGCCAGGGCGGCACGCCATTCCGCCTCGAGCGCCGGGTCCGCGGCCAGGCGGCGCTTCGCCTCGGCCTCGAGCACCCGGCGCTCGATGTACTCCTTGCGCTCGAGGACCGAGGACAGCAGCCCCCAGGCGAAAAGCGAGTCTGGCGCGTCGGGCTCGAGCAGCTGGGCCGCCAGCTCGAAGTCCGGCTGGTCGGCGGGCACCCACAGGCTGCCCTCAGGCGCGTGGACCCGCTCACGGGTGCGCACGACCTTGGCCGCCACGGCATGTCGACCCTGGTAGGACCGCGGGGACAGCTCCGGCTTCTCGACCCGCAGAGTCTCGACCTCCACGCTCAGGCTGTGCTCGAGCCGGCAGGTGCGGATGCCCTGGGCCGCCAGGGTCTCCTCGATTTGCGGCCAGCCCGGCAGCACCAGGTACCCGCGCGGCCGGATCACCGTGCGCTCGGCCTCGGAGCGATGCACCCAGGGGACCTCGAGGCCGCGCGGATCGGTGCTGCGCAGGGCGCCGCGCCGGTAGTCGAGGAGCGGCTCGCCGGTGACGATCGAGGTGCCCGTGTGCCAGTCGTAGACCGGCCAGCGGATCGTCTCACCGGTGGGCTTCGGCCGCCACGCGAGCACCAACTCGTCGGTCACCGCTCCCCGCAGGCCCTTCGCGACCACCTCGGCCTCGGCCTGGGCCGCCGCTGCGACCAGCTCGGCTCCGCCCTTCCCCACCTCCGCGAGCAGCGCGCCCAGGAAGGCCTCGAGGGCCCGCACCCGCTTCTCGTAGGGCTTGTAGGAGTGCATCTCGACCAGCAGCGACGCCCGTTGGCGAAGGGGAAAGTAGCCCGTCGAGTAGCGCGCGCCGCCGACCCAGCTCGAGAAGCCCTGGGCGGGATCGGCGCCGTTCACGAGGTCGACGTAGGGGCCGGTGCGGTGGCCCGCCGCTTCCGTCGCCCCGAGCGCCGGCCCCAGGTGGGCGCGCATCCAGGCGTCCAGGGGCGGCGCCAGCTGCGGCGCCTCGACCCAGGACCAGGTTAAAGTCCAGTCGTGGTCTGAACCGTCGGTCACATGGGTGTCGACCACCAGGTGGGGGCGCCAGCGGGCCACGAGGCCGGCGAGAGCTCGGGCCTCCGGCGTCTCGAGCTTGACGAAATCCCGGTTCAGGTCGAGGCCGGTGGTGGTCGTCCGGAAGCCCATGCCGAGAACGGGGCCGTCCTGGTTGGGGCGGTTCCACGGGGACACCCGCTCGTGGCCGTCGACGTTGTAGATCGGCACGACCAGCAGCACCGCCCCGCCCAAGGTGGCGGCGAGGTCCCGCCGGCCGAAGGTGAAGTCCCGCAGCAGGGCGAGCAGGGCGTCCTTGCCGTCGATCTCCCCGGCATGGATGCCGGCCAGCACCAGCACCACCGGCCTCTCCAGCTCCCGCGCCCGCTCGGGGGTCGTCGCCCCGTCCGCGGACACCACCAGCAGCGGCATCGTCCGGCCCTCGGCCGAAAGGCCGAAGGAGGTGAGCGCCACGGTGCCGCCGGACCGTGCGGCCAGCTCGGCGAGAAACTCCCCGGTTTCGGCGTAGGAGGGCGTCGCTCGAAAGGCAGCGCGCTCGGCCGGGGTCTCCGGCGGCCGCGGAGTCTCGGCGGGCCGTAGCGGCGCGGCGAGGAGGAGGGTAGCGAGGACGAAGACACGGAAGCTCGGTCGAGGCATGCGGAATCTCCAAGGCCGGAAGTGTCTCGTCGATCCTATCCGGCCCTCGAGGGGAGTATCCTCGTCGTCACGAATCCCTTGATCCTCGATCGGACGCCTTCCCATGGGAGGGCCGATCGGAAAGGAGCGTGCCATGCCCCAACGCCGTTCCCCCGCCGATATCGCCGCCCTGGCCGGCCTGAGCCGCCGCGACCTGTTCCGCTACGGCGCCTTGCTCGGTACCGGCGCCGCCCTCGGCGCCCCCCGGGTCGAAGCGGAAGCGGAGCGGAGCTTCGAAGCGCCGAGCACCGAAGCCGGTGAGCCCGGCGAAGACTCGATCGTCGAGACTTCCATCGCGGATCTCCAGGCCGCCATGAGGGCCGGAGCGCTGACCTCCGAGCAGATAACCGAGCTCTACCTCGAGCGCATAGCAGCCCTGGACCACGCTGGCCCCACCGTCAACTCCGTGATGGAGTTGAATCCGGCCGCCCTCGGCATCGCCCGCGCCCGCGACCGCGAGCGCCGGGACCGCGGACCCCGCGGGCCGCTCCATGGCATTCCCATCCTGCTCAAGGGCAACATCGACACCGCCGATCGCATGCAGACCACCGCCGGCTCCCTCGCGCTCCTCGGCGACGCCCCGGCCGAGGATTCCACGGTGGCGGCCAAGCTTCGGCAGGCGGGCGCGGTGATCCTGGGCAAGTCGAACCTCTCCGAGTGGGCCAACCTGCGTTCCTTCAGCTCGGCCAGTGGCTGGAGCGCGGTCGGTGGCCAGACCCGCAATCCCTACCGGCTCGACCGCAACCCCTGCGGCTCGAGCGCCGGTTCCGCGGCCTCGGTCGCCGCGAGTTTCTGCGCCGCGGGCCTGGGCACCGAAACCGACGGCTCCATCGTCTGCCCGGCGTCGGCCAACGGCGTCGTGGGGATCAAGCCTACCCTCGGGCTCACCAGCCGCGCCGGCGTGGTGCCGATCGCCGACGCTCAGGACGTGGTGGGGCCCCACGGCCGTACCGTGGCGGACGCCGCGGCGGTGCTGGGCGCCCTCACCGGCGTCGACCCGCGGGACCCGGCCACCGCCGCCAGCGCCGGACGGTTCTTCACCGACTACACGCAATTCGTCGACCCGAACGGTCTAGAGGGCGCCCGCATCGGCGTCTTCCGCAACGGCACCACGGGCTACAGCGGCGAGACCGACCTGATCTTCGAGCAGGCTCTCGCCGCCCTGGCCGCGGCCGGCGCCACCCTGGTCGACCCGGCGGACCCGCCGACGGCCGACGCCTTCGCCGTGGACCCGGCCGAGATCATCGTGCTGGTGTTCGAGTTCAAACGCGATCTGAACGCCTATCTGGCAACCCGCACGGGCGTGCCGGTCAACAGCCTGGCCGAGGCGATCGCGTTCAACCTCGACCACGTCCAGGAGGAGCTGCGCTACTTCGGTCAGGAGTGGTTCGAGCTCGCCCAGTCCGACCCCTTCGATGAGGCCACCTACCTCGACGCCCTCGAGCGGGGTCGCAACCTCGCCGGCCGCGACGGGCTCGACGCGATTCTCGACGGCCAGAACCTCGACGCCCTGGTGGCCCCGACGGGCTCCCCGGCCTGGCCCATCGATCTGATCAACGGCGACCATTTCCTGGGCGCCAGCTCGAGTTACAGCGCGGTGTCCGGCTACCCCGCCCTCTCGGTGCCCGCCGGCTTCGCCTTCGGCCTGCCGGTGGGGGTCACCTTCATGGGCCGAGCCTGGAGCGAGCCCACGCTGATCCGTCTCGCCGCGGGCTTCGAGCACGCGGTCAACGTCCGGCGCCGGCCGCGCTTCCGCCCGAGCGTGCCCCTGCCCGGCCCCGGCGGCGTCCTGGTGCTGCCGGACTCGGAGGCGCTGGGCTCGAAGGCGAGCGGACCCGTGGCGACCCGGCCTCGACGGCCGGGGCTTTGAGCCCACGGCGGCCGAGGACCGGCCGAGCGGACGCGGCGAGCGGCTTATACTCGCCGCCATGTCCGACCTGCACCGCTATGCCGGCACCGAAGTCGAGGTGACCTGGGACAAGCACCGCTGCACCCACTCGGCGGAGTGCCTGCGCCGCTCCCCCGCGGTGTTCGACACGGGGCGCAGGCCGTGGGTGACCCCTGACGCCACGAGCGCCGACGAAGTGGTCGAAACCGTGCTCGCCTGCCCCTCGGGCGCGCTCCGTTTCACCCGCCCGGGCGGCACCGGCGCCGAGATCCCCGCCGATTCGAACCGGGTGGTGGTGGCCCCCCGGGGACCGCTCTACCTGCGCGGAGAGATCGAGATCGTCGATGCCGACGGCACCGTGCTCTTCACGGAAACCCGCGTGGCCCTGTGCCGCTGCGGCGCCTCGGAGCGGAAGCCCTTCTGCGACATGACCCACCGCAAGACCGGTTTTCACGACTCCAAGCCCCTCGCCACCCGCCCACCGGTCGACGAGCTGCCCGCGGGCAAACTCACCGTCCGCTTGGCCCCGAACGGTCCGCTGATCCTGCGCGGCCCCGTCGAAGTCGGAGACCCGGCCGGCGAGCAACTCTCGGCCCGCACCGACAAGGTTTCGCTCTGTCGCTGCGGCGCCTCGGAATCCAAGCCCTTCTGCGACGGGAGCCACAACGGCATCGACTTCAAGGCGCCCTGATCCAGGGCTGCCAGGCCGATCCTCTCCTGACACCACGCTGTCAGGAGGGCCCTGTCATCGTCTCCCCCGTCGATGGACGACAACTCTCGAGGAGACGAATCATGGCCAATCCGATCTGCTACGCCGAACTGCACTCGACCGACGCCGCCGCGGCCCGCCGTTTCTACGCCGCTCTGACCGACTGGTCCTTCAAGACCCTCTCGACCCCCATGGGCGACTACGACGAGATCGCGACCGGCGATGGCCCCGGTGCCGGTCTCATGGGCACCGCCGGCACACCTTCCTTTTGGCAGCCCTACCTCGCGGTGGCGAACCTCGACGCCTCCGTGGCCCGGGCCCGGGAGCTCGGCGCCACCGTGCTCGAGGCGCGGTTCGAGGTGCCTGAACAGGGCTCCGGCGCCATGCTCGTCGACCCCACCGGCGCCCGCTTCGGCCTGTGGCAGAAGCTCGAGAAATAAGATCGGCCCGTGCGCCGCGCCGACCGCCTGTTCCAGCTCGTCCAACGCCTTCGCCGCGCCCGCCCCCGGGCGACCACGGCGCGGGCGTTGGCCGAGGCCCTGGCGGTATCCGAACGCACCATCTACCGGGACATCGAAGTCCTCTCGCTCCAGGGCGTGCCCATCCGCGGCGAGGCGGGCGTGGGGTACGTGCTGGAGCGCGGCTACGAGCTGCCACCGCTGATGTTCGACGAAGACGAGATCGAGGCCCTGGTGCTCGGCGCCCGGGTGGTCCGTGGGTGGGGCGACCCGGCCCTCGCGGCCGCCGCCGCGGACGCCCTGGCGAAGATCGAGGGCGTGCTGCCCGACCCGCTCAAGGAGCGGATGGCGGGGGCCGCCCTCTTCGCCTTCAACTTCCGCCCGCGCCCCGGCGACGGCGAACACCTGACCACTTTGCGCCACGCGGTCCGCGGACGGCGCCGCGTGAGCTTCCAGTACCGCGACGCCCAGGGCCGTGCCTCGGAGCGCACCGTCCAACCCCTCGGCCTGTTCTACTGGGGCGGGACCTGGACCTTGGGCGCCTGGTGCGAGCTGCGCGAGAGCTTCCGCAATTTCCGCATCGACCGCCTCGAAGGCCTCGAAGTCGGCGAGGTGTTCCCCGTGGTCTCGGGCCGAACGCTCGAGGATCTGTTTCGGTCCTACCGCGACGAGGAGCCCGAGCCGACCGCCACGCCGGGCTGACACGGCGGAATCCGACCGTCGGACACTTCTGCCGACAGCGTCGGACACCCGACGCGCTCGATCGAGTCCCGGAGAGTGGCGCTCCAGCAAGCTCGGAACTCTGGCACGATCGCTGCTACGGAACCGGCGCGCGAACACGACGGACTCGATTGCGGTCATCACGACCGGAGGAGGATTCATGGCTCGAAGTGTGGTTTGGCTCACTTTGGCTGCGGCTTGCCTTGCGCCTTCCTGTGCTCCGAAGGACTCGACGGGCGCCGCCCCGGCGGCCTCCGCCCCGGCAGCCCACTACGTCCCCCAGGCAGTCTACTGCGCGAGCTCGACCTCGGGCGGCTCGGTGGCCTCACCCCTGTGCTCGGTGACTCCCGGCAACATCGGGCCGGACCCCGCGATCAGCCAGACGATCGCCTACAACGGCATCAACGGCAGCCTGCCCACCTCGGCGAACACCGATCCCCAAACCCCCTTCGACAATCTCTCGTGGCAAACCTTCGTCGCCCTCAACTGGACCGCCGGGGCCGAGACTCAGCCGGCCCAGCAGGGGCTCCAGGGCACCGGCAACCGGGTGTGGCAAAGCTGGCCGCGGGTGGCGGACCTCTTCGGCAACAGCCCCCTCCAGGCGAGCTGCGGCACTGTGCCCTCGGGGCTCATGGCGTTCTCGATCGCCTCGAACGGCCAGGGCCAACCCGGCGCCAACAACGAGGAGTACATCCAGGCCGCCACGGCCGAGCCGCTGATCGACGTCTCGGGCAACTGGACGATCTACGAGCGGCGGATCAACGAGGTCGAGGTGGCCTACCTGCAGGCCCCGAACGGCAAGGCGGCGTGGACCCTGACCACGCTCCAGGGCCAGCGCAACCTGGTCCTGGGCGGCGGCAAGGTGGACTTTCCGTCGATCGACGACGGCGGGGCCACCGGGGCCATCGAAGTCAAGGCGACCTGGCGCGTACTCGATCCCGCCGAGCGGAGCGAGAACCAGAAGAAGTACTTCGTCCAGCCCGCGTTTCTCGAGGTCGCCCCCGACCTCGTGACCGGCGGCCAGCCGATCTGCGCCACGATCGACCTCGGCCTCGTGGCCATGCACATCATCCAGAAGAACCCCACGACCACGAACGCGCTCAAGCCCGAGTGGTTCTGGTCGACCTTCGAGCACGTCGACAACGTGCCACTGGCCCAGAACGCCTGCGAGCCGAACGAGCCCGCGGATTGCTCGTGGTTCGGCAATCTCAATTGCACGGCCCAGCCGGAGGCCTCGAAGAGCTACTCGTTCTACTCGAATTCCTGCCCGACCTGCCCGGTCAACGTGCCGCCGAAGGCCTCGTCGACCGGTACGCCCTTCGCCTGGAACCCGACCCAGCCCTACGCCCAGGGGTACCTGACGTCGACGGGCAACGCCGCGGCGCCGACGGTGGGCACCCAGGTCTCGCGTTGCTGGGAGATCTACGCCCTTACCTCCGAGCTCAACGACCAGTGGCGTGGCCAGTTGGCGGCGATCGGCTCGGTGTTCCAGAACTACATCCTGGTCGGCACGCAGTGGGGCGCCAGCATCACCAACACCCCGAATCCCAAGGTGCCGAGCGACGCCGTCCCGAGCTACCTGTCGAACTCGGTCGTCGAGACCTACCTGCAGACGCTCTACGATCCGAAGAATCCGTTCGGAACCGGCTCCTGCGTCTCCTGCCACAACGCGGCGAGGCTGCCCTTCGATCACGTGACCTCGGCGAACCTCTCGTTCCTGCCCGATCTCGCCCAGCCGGGCCTGACGCGCCAGAAGCTGGAGATGAAGAAGGCCGCGCCGTAAGGGCGGCCCCGGAGACGGACCGGTGTCTGGTGTTCGGGTCCTAGAAGCCGTTCGCGCGCCGCCACTCCGGGCTGTAGATCGTGCTCAGGTAGCCGCGGCCGCCATCGGGCAGCAGGGCGAGGACGGCCAGCTCTCGCTCGCCGGCCCGCGCCGCGTACCGGCGCGCCGCGGCCAGGATGCAGCCCGAGGAGCTGCCCGCCAGAATGCCCTCGGTGCGAAAGAGCTCGAGGCAGGTGTGGACGGACTCGGTGTCGGGAATGCACAGGATCTCGTCGAGCAGATCCAGCCGGGCGTTGGCCGGCAGGAACACCGGGCCGATGCCCTCGACCCCGTGGGGCCGCGGCGCAGCCAGCCGGCCGGTCGCTGAGTACTCGTTGAAGACGCTACCCTCGGGGTCGGCCAACACCAGCCGCAGGTCGGGTCGGCGTTCCTTGAGGTAGCGACCGGCCCCGTTCAGGGTGCCCCCGGTGCCGATTCCCGCGACCAGGACGTCGATCTCCCCGCCGCTCTGGCGCCAGATCTCGGGGCCCGTGGTGGCGTAATGGGCCGCCGGGTTGTCCGGGTTCGAGAACTGATCCGCGAACCAGCTGCCCGGCAGGTCGCGGGCGATCGCACGGGCCCGCTCGACGAAGATCGCCCGCCCCTCCCCGTCGCGCCCGTGGGGCACGACCTCGACCTCGGCGCCGCAGGCGCGCAGCAGGTCGATCTTGTCGATGCTGTTCTTTGTCGTCACCACGGCGATGAAGCGGTAGCCTCTGGCAGCGGCCGCCAGGGCCAGGCTGAGGCCGGTGTTCCCCGCGGTGGCCTCGACGACGGTGCCGCCGGGTTGCAGATCGCCCCGGAGCTCGGCCTGCTCCACCATGAAAAAACCGATCCGGTCCTTCACCGAGCCACCCGGGTTCATGAGCTCGCACTTGGCGTAGATCCGATGCCGCAGCCCGGCGCCGAAGCGGCTCAGGCGAACGATCGGCGTCTCACCGACGGTCGCGGCGATCGAGGCTCCCGCCTGCTGCACGCGTCAGCCTCCCTCCGGCCGCCGGATCGACAGGGTCAGCCCGTCGCGCACGGGCAGCAGGGTCGTCGAGAGGCGAGGGTCGGCGAACAGCAGGCGATTGTGCTCGAGGACGGCGCGGGTGTTGTCGTCCGGCTCGGGCTCGACGACCTTGCCCCGCCACAGCACGTTGTCGGTGACCAGCAGGCCCCCCGGCCGCAGGTGGTCGACCAGCCTCTCGGCCAGCTCGGGGTACTGCTTCTTGTTGGCGTCGTTGAAGATCAGGTCGAAGGGCCGATCCAGGCTCGGCAGTAGCTCGAGGGCGTTGCCGTGGTGGAAGACCGCACGGTCGAGCAACCCGGCCCGGGAAAGGTACTCGCGAGCCGCGTCGAGGTTGTCGCGGTCGTAGTCGGTCAGCAGGATCTGGCCTCCCGCCGGCAACGCGCGGGCCATCCACAGCGCCGAGTAGCCGAATCCACTGCCGCACTCGAGGATCCGCTCGACTCCGCCCAACTGCACGAGCATCGCCAGTAGCTGCCCCACCCGGGGGCCGACGAGGGGAAAGTCCCGGGCTCGGCCGTGGGCCTCCATTTCCTGGAGCAACGGGTCCCCTTCTCCGTGGAGCGAATCGATGTAGCGCTCAATCGCAGGCTCGACGATCACGGGCATCTCCTTCATTCGGTCATGGGTGAATGGGATTCGCGGAGCAGAAGCTCCAGGCGTTGAACCAGCGGATTTCGGTGGGGCGCCTCGAGCAACGTGAAGTGATCGCCCGGGACCGGCACGACGGTCAGACGCTCGGCGTGGGCGCCCCAGCCGTGGTCGGGGGAGCTCGGAGTCGGCACCCGTCCCGATTCGACCCCGAGCAGCGCCGGAGGAAGCGGGTCCGTGGCCCGGAAGAGCACCACCGGGACCGCCAGGGGCCGCGGACGATAGGCGGCGAGGGCCGTCAGGTTGGCCCGGGCGGCGCGTCCGATCCGCGCAAGAACGCCGGGACCGCGGCCCAGGAACGCGGCGACCCGCGCCAGACGCGCCTCGGGCTCGAGGGAGCGAAGGTCCTGGCTCGCGGGGGCCGCGGTGCGCTCGGCGGGATCGGCCAAGAGCCGCGCCACGAGGGCCAGGGCCGTCGCCTCGTCGACCTCGGGAGCTTCGCCTTCGATCGGGGCAGCCGGCGCGAAGGTGTCGAGCAGCACCACGAGCGTCACGGATTCGCCGCGCTCGGTCAGCCGCCGGGCCATCTCCCAAGCCACCAGCCCGCCGAAGGAATGCCCGCCGAGCCGGTAGGGGCCGCGGGGATGGTCCCGGCGCAGGGCCGCCAGGAAGTGCTCGGCCATGTCTTCGACCCGCGCCGGGGGGTCGAGGGCACCGTCCATGGCCGGCGAAGCGAGCGCCCGGGACGGCGTCCCGAGATCCTCGATCAAGGGCCGCAGCGGCTCGGCCTGACCGAGGATCCCGTGGATCAGGACGAGGGGCGCGACGGCGGTTTCGGACCCGGAGGGCGAGCTTCCCGACCTTCCCGGGTCCGCCCCAACCGCCGCGCGGGCCGCGGTGGTGATCTCCGTGAGACTCGGCGAGGCGAGCAGGCCGGCCAGCGGTATCGGCACCGCCAGCCGATGCTCGAGACGGTCGCGGAGGTCGAGAAGCGCCAAGGAATCGAGGCCCAGGTCGCGATCGCCATCCGTCTCGGCGACGGCTCGTCCGAGCACGGCGCCGACCACCTCGGCCACCAGGGCTGCGATGTCACCGGGGCCCGGCGCGGCGGCGAGCTCGTTGCCCGCTGGAAGCTCACCACTCGCGGGGACGATCTCCGAAAACAGCGGCGGCAGCGGCGCAGGAGCGAAGCGACGCCGGAGCGCTTCGCCCTCGACGGACCAAACCACAACCGTCGGGCCTTCGAGCGCGAGAACCGAACCGAGGGCGGCCAAGGCGCGCTCCGGGTCGAGTCCTGGAGAGGCGTCCTTGCCGGCCAAACCGAGGCCCTGCCAGCGCCCCCACGCGATGCTCAGGGCCGGCAGACCCTGCCCGCACCGGAGCTCGGCGAGGGCGTCGAGAAAGCGATTGGCCGCCGCGTACGCCCCCAAACCCGGCGGGCCCGTGAGCCCGCTCACGGACGAGAACAGGACGAAGTGCTCGAGAGCCTGGCCGAGGCTCCAGCGGTGCAGGTTCCAGCCGCCCCCGACCTTGGCGGCGAGCGACCGCTCGAGGTGCGCGCGGGTCCGGGTCGCGAGGAGCCCGTCCTCGGCCACCCCGGCGAGGTGGAACACCCCGACCACGGGCGGCATCCCGTGGGCAGCCGTGTCGAGAGCCCGTTCGAGATCGACGTACCGGGACACATCGGCCTGAACGACGACGACCTCGATCCCATGCCGGCGCCAATCTTCCAGCCGTTCGAGAGCCCGCGAACCGGGCGGATTTCGCCCCACCAGCAGCAAGCTCGCGGCCCCCTGGGAGACGAGCCAGCCCGCGACCTCGATCCCCAGTGCCCCCAACCCGCCGACCAGGGCATAGGTGCCCACCGGTCGGATCGGCACCGGCGTCGCGCGCCGGGGTCCCGGGCCCGAAACCAGCCGGGGCGCCCAGAAGCCCCCGCGCCGCCGCGCCAGCTGGTCTTCCGCGCCATCGCCGAGGACCACCCGGGCCAGCGCCGCGGCCTCGACCGGTGCGGGCTCCCCCGCCGGATCGAGATCGACCAGGCCTCCCCGCAGGGCCGGATGCTCGCGTCCGGCGACTCCCGCCAAGCCCCACAACGGCGCCTGTTCGAGGCCTCGGCCGCCGAGGCGGTCCAGAGCTTCGCCGTCAGGCGTCGCGACCCGCTGGGCGCCGCGGGTCACCCGCCACAGCGGACCTCCGCGGCCGGAGCGGTCGAGGGCCCGCACGAGGTCGATCGTCGCGAGCAGGCGGGCGGTCACGGCGGGGCCTGGGTCCGCAGGCTCGGGGTCGTCCTCGGAGCTGGCAGCGAGGTCTGCCAGCGAGACGACCCCCGCGAGGGGGCCGGGCGAGCTCTCCAGATCCAAGACCACTCGGGCACCCCGCTCTTCAAGCCCGTGGGCGAGCGAGTCACGGAGCGGACCCGCGGCGCCGAGAACCAACCAGGTGCCGGTCCCCGCGGCGACCTCGGGCAGCTCCACCGGCCGCCACACCCGCCGGAAAAGGGTGCCCGGATCCGGCCCCTCGGCGTGCCCGCCCACCGGCCGCCGGTCGAGTCCGACGATCTCCAGCACCAGCCGACCATCGACCCCGGCTGCCCGGACATCGACGAGGTGCGACGGCGAATCTCGACGCGTCGAGGCGTGCACCCGGAGCCGCCGAGGAAGCACTCCCCAGACCGCCACGCGCTCGATCCTCCAGGGCAGCCACGGCGCACCCCCGGCATCCCGGGGCGAGCCGGTCAGCGCGGCGACCTGCAGACAGGCATCGAGGAGCGCGATCCGACCAGTTGGCGGACCCGTTGGCGGACCCGCCGGCGGTGGCGGCGGCGACTCGACCTCCCCGTACGCTTCCCCCGAACCCTGCCCCAGGTGGTGAACCGCTCGGAAGGTCGGGCCGAGGGCCACCCCGCGACTCGCCCGATCCGCCTCCCTCGGTTCCAGGTCGACGGGCCGGCAGCGGACCCGCGCGGCCTCGAAGTCGAGGGCATCCCCGCTCCTCGGCGGCCACTCGGACGGGTCGGCATCGAGCCGCAGGGCTGCGCGAGCGTGAAGCTGCCAGCTCGCGGCGGCCGCCTCGGACACCCACAGCTCCAGGCGCGCGCTTCCCGAGATGGCTGGCGCGACCACCGTCTGGAGCACCAGCTCGCCCGTTTCCGGCACGACCACCGGACGCAGCAGCTCGAGCTGCTCGATCTCGATCTGCTCGAACTCGATTCTCGGGGAGGCCCCGCCAGCTCGCGCCGCCGCGAGCGCCAGCTCCACCACCGCCGCCAAGGGCAGCACCACCCGCCCGCCGACCCGATGGTCGGCGAGCCAGGGAAACCGGGCGAGACCGATGCGGGACGAGAACTGCACGGTGGCGAGCGGCGACGCCACGCGGGAACCCAGCAGCGTAGGCTCCGGCTCTGCTTCCGGGACGGCGCTCGCGGCCGCGACCGGGTCGTCCAGCCAGAAGTGCCGGCGGCGGTAGGCGGGCGGCGGCCCGGGCGGGCGGCCGGGCGAGGGGGGAGCTTCCTCCAGGATCACATGGGCGTTGGTGCCGCCCAGTCCCAGGGAGGTCACGCCCACCCGCCGCGATTGGCACGGGCGGGCTCCCCAGGGGCGCAGGGTCGTGGCCACTTCGAAGGGCGAGGTGCCCGGTACCAGCCAGGGGTTCGGACACTCGAAGTGCAGGCTGGGCGGGATCTCACCGTGCCGGAGGATCAGCACGGCCTTGATCAGGCCCGCGATGCCCGCCGCCTGGCCCGCGTGGCCGATGTTGCTCTTGATCGAGCCCAAGGCGCAGCTCCCAGGGCTGAGCGCCGCGAAGACCTCGCTGGCCGCCGCCAGCTCGATGGCGTCGCCCAAAGCCGTGGCCGTCCCGTGGCCCTCCAGGTAGCCGATGTCCCTGGCGTCGAGGGCCGCCGCCTCGAGGGCCGCGCGCAGCAGCCGCACCTGCCCGGCCGTGCTGGGAGCGCCGAAGCCGGCCTTGTCGCGGCCATCGTGATTGATCGCGGAGCCGCGCAGGACCGCGAGCACCGGGTCGCCCAGGGCGAGCGCGTCCGAAAGCCGGCGGAGGGCCACCAGACCGGCCCCGTTGCCGAACACCGTCCCGGCGGCCGCGGCGTCGTAGGAGCGGGTGTGGCCGTCCGGCGAGAACAACAGGCCTTCCCGCCAGAGGTACCCGGCGCGCTGCGGCAGCCGCAGCGCCACCCCGCCCGCCAGGGCGAGATCGCATTCCCCACGCAGCAGACTCTGAACGGCCAGGTGGACGGCGACCAGCGACGTCGAGCTGGCGGTCGCCACGTTGACGCTGGGGCCGTGCAGGTCGAAGACGTGGGAGAGCCGGGGCGCCAGGTAGTCCCGCCCGCCGCCCAACCGGCGCTGGAGCTCGGCCGAGGGCGAATCCCTCCCCGCCCTCGATCCGGCGGCGAGGTAGTCGCTCTCCCGTGCCCCGACGAAAACCCCGACCCGCTCATCGCCGGCTGGTCCTCGGCCGTGGCCGGCCGCCCACAGCACCTCATCGGCGCACTCGATCATCAGCCGGTGCTGGGGATCGAGCCACCGGGCCTCGGCATCCGAGAATCCGAAACGCTCGGCGTCGAAGCCGGCCACGTCACCGAGGACGGCCGCGGCTCTCACGTAACGGTGGTCGCGAGCCAGCGGCGGCGGCACTCCGGCGAGGCGCAGGTCCTCGTCGTCGAGGAGCTCGATCGACTCGACGCCCCCACGGAGATTTCGCCACAGCGTCTCGGGGTCCGCGGCTCCGGGCAGGCGGCAGGCCAGGGCCACGACGGCGATGGCGCCCGGCAGGTCGCCGGCCGGACGAGCCGATTCCGACCGGCGAGCTGCGGGCCGAGGCGAAACCACGGAAGGCTCCGTGGCCTCCGCCCGGAGCGCGGCGGCAAGATCCCGAACCGTGGCCGCGGCCAGCAGGGCCGTCGGAGCGAGCCGAATTCCGGGCCGCGCCTCGGCCAACGCCGCGGCCACCTGGACCCGGTCCAGGGAGCCGAGCCCGAGCTCCGCGAAGGGTTGGTCCGGCGCCACTGCCACCGGTTCCGCACCGCCGCGGGCGAGGACCCGGCCGACCGCCCGGCCGATCGCCGCGAGCTCGGATTCCTCACCGCTTCGAGCGATGGCGGCGCCGGATGCGGCCCGGCGCGGCAGCACGGCGGCAGCCTCCCGGAGCCACCGCGCGGCCAGCTCGCGGCGCGAGACCTTGCCGCCCCGACCGAGCGGGAGCTCCCCCGCGGCGAGCAGCCCCACCACCCCCGGCACCACGCCGAACACCCGGAAGAGCTCCGCGCGCACCGCCCCGATCGCGGCACCGTCCTCGAGTTTGGTGGCCGGACCTTCGCGCCGTTCCAGGAACACCCCGACCGCTTCGCCGTCGTCGCCCGGCCCCCCCAAGGCGCAGGCCGCGACGCGCCAGCCCGCGGCCCCGAGAACGCCCTCGGCCGCGGATTCGATCGCCAGGAGCGAGAGGTTGACCCCGTGGACGATGACGATGTCCTTCGACCGCCCGGTCACCTGGAGCCGGCCGGCCACCAACCGGCCCCGGTCCCCCGTTCGCCACCAGCCGTCCGTGGTGCGTGCCGCGCGGGTCGCCTCCGGATCACCCCAGTAGCCAGCGGTGACCGCCGCTCCGGTGACTTCGATCTCTCCTTCCTCGCCCGCGGTCGGCGCCTTCCCATCCTCCGCCACGACCCGGACCGCCATGCCGGCGATGGGTGGTCCGAGATCGATGGCGTGCCCCGGCGCAAGGGCTGCGGTGGGGTCGAAGGCGAGGGAAACCGTCACGTTGCCGGCGGTTTCCGAGAGGCCATAGGCGGGGTGGAAGACATCGCGGCGCAGGCCGTGGGGAGCGAGCAAGGCCAGGACCTCGGCCGCCAGGGCCGGGGCGACGCGCTCCGACGACAGCGCGAGGGAGCGCAGGGACGAGAGGTCCCACTGACCCGCCCGAATGGCGTCGGTGCGGTCCAGAAGCAACCGCAGCGCGGAGCTCGGGGCCCAGGTCCGGGTGACGGAGTAGCGCTCGACCCACTCGAGCCAGCAGAGGGGCTCCGCCAGCACCTCCGCGGTCTCGCCTTGGACGTGGCGGCAGCCGAGCAGCGTCGACCGCAGCGCCCACAACAGGCCGGCGCCGCGCCCGAGGGGCAGCCAATCGAAGACGACGTCTTCGGGGCCGAGACCGCGGGCCGCGGCCATGCCCTCGAGCTGAGTCAGGATGTTGCGGTGGGACAGGCGAACCAGACGCGGAGCCGCGGTCGTCCCCGAGGTCGCCAGGAGGAGAGCCGTCCGATCCGGATCAACCTCCCGCCAGGAGAGTAGCCGGCCCTCCGCGGTCAGCTCTTCGACCGTGAGGAACCCGCCGGCGCTCCCGCCGTTCGTCGTCAAACGCGGGGCGCCCCCGGCGGCCCGGTGAATCCGATCGGCCAGCTCGACCGACGCGGCGTCGCCGATCGTGGCCGGCACGGGCACGGCGACCACACCGGCCAGCAGACAGCCCCACAACGCGCTCAGAAAGCTCCGGCTTTCGACCAGCTCCAGCAGCAGCAGATCGCCGGGAGCGAGGCCGCGCGCGAGGAGGCCGGCCCCGAGGGCCTCGGCCTCCGCCAGCAGCTCCGTCCAACTTTGATGGGTCTCCCGCGCGCCGACGTGGAAACAGCCCCGCCCCGCGGCCCGTTCGGCACTGCGCCGCAGTCCTTCCGGCAGCGTCCGTGGCCAGGGCGAGGTGCCGTCGGTCGGAGCGCCGAACATCCGGTCGCTCGCCTAGGCCGGGCGGAGGATCGAGACGAAGCAACGCGAAAGGACCATGGATTCCCCGAGTTTGACGAAGTTCAGTGCGACGGTATGGCTTTCACCGCCGATCGTCAACCGAGGAGGCGCGGGGGCGCGCCGGAAGCAAGGACTCAGATCAGCCCGAAGCGGCGCGTCCCCAGGGACACGGAAACCGCGCGGTCGGTGAGCGAGCGCGGCAGATCCCAAAGGTCGATGCCGGCCTGGGCCAGGCGCCGGGCCAGACGCGAATCGAGCACCCGCTCGCCGCGGAGACAGAGCCCAAAGTCGAACAGCGGATCGGGGTCGGAAACGGCGGATTCGGGAGCGTCGATGTCGGTCCGGTGAGCCATGGAAAACCTCCTGGAGCAGAAACGTCGGCGAGGGGGTCCGTCCCTCTTCTGCACCGGAGGTGATCGAAACCCGCGAAGACTTTCACGGGACCGCGGGAGGGCGCTGTCGTCACCACCCCGCCACTTCGCCGCCCTTGGGGTTTTCCTCCCGCATCCATTAGGCTAGGCGCTACGGCCGCGAGGCCGCTCCAAAGCTCGAATCACCACGCCTACTGCCGAAGGCCTCGGCTTGGCCCGAAGCCGCCCACACGGGGGATGCTCATGGCTCGTCATCGTTTCATCGCTCTTCTCGGTTTGCTCTGTGGCTCCCTCGTCATACCCACCACCGTAGAAGCCCAGTGCGTCAGCCTGACCACCGCAGGTTCGGCGGTGACGCAGAACTTCGACACTCTCTCGAACACGGCCGGCAGCACCACGAACAATCTGACGATCACCGGCTGGTTCATGACCGAGACCGGTGGCGGCGCGCGCGACAACGAGCAGTACGCCGTCGATACCGGGGGAAGCAACACGGGCGACACTTACAGCTACGGCGCCGCGGCCAACACCGAGCGAGCGCTGGGCGGCCTCCAGAGCGGCACCCTCATCCCCATTTTCGGTGCCTGCTTCACCAACAACACTGGGGTTACGGTCACCAGCCTGGACGTGGCCTATACCGGCGAGCAGTGGCGCCTGGGTACCGCGGCGCGCACCGACCAGATCAACTTCCAGTTCAGCATCGACGCGACGGACCTCGTCACCGGCACGTGGACTGGGGTCGCCGCGCTGAACTTCGTCACCCCGACGACCGCCACGATCGGCGCGAAGGACGGCAACGCCGCGGCCAACCGGACCGCCTTGACGAGCAACATCCCCGCGCTTTCGATCGCCAACGGAGCGACCTTCTGGATCCGTTGGACGGACACCAATGCCAGCGGTGCCGACGACGGCCTTTCGGTCGACGAGTTCTCATTGACCCCGAATCCGGGCGGCGGTCCGGTCACCCCGAACCTCACGATCAACGACGTCGCTGCCCTCGAAGGCGACGCGGGGACCACCAACTTCATCTTCACCGTCAGCCTGTCCGCCCCGGCCGGCCCGGGCGGCGTGACCTTCGACATCACCACCGCGGACAACACCGCCACCGTGGCCGACAACGACTACGTTCTGAATTCGTTGACCGGCCAGACGATTCCGGCGGGAAGCTCGACCTTCGCCTTCACGGTCGTCGTCAACGGCGACACCACCGTCGAAGCCAATCAGACCTTCTTCGTCAACGTCACCAACGTCGTCGGCGCGACCGTCACCGACGGCCAAGGCCTGGGCACGATCAACAACGATGACGTCTCCCTGACACCGATTCACGACATCCAGGGGCCCGGCTCGTCGTCGCCCGTGGTCGGCGCCTCGGTGACCACCCGCGGCATCGTCACCGGCGTCAAGTCCAACGGCTTCTTCATCCAGGAGCCGGACGCCACGGTCGACGCCGATCCCGCGACGTCCGAGGGCATCCTGGTCTTCACCAGCGCCGCCCCGCCCGCGGCGGCCGTCGTCGGCGCCCTGGTTCAGGTCACCGGCACGGTGTCCGAGTTCGTACCGACCCAGGACCCCCTGCAGCCGCCCCTCACCGAGATCACCGCCCCCACGGTGGTCCAGATCTCGACCGGCAATCCCCTGCCGGCACCCGTGCCGCTGACCGCGACGTTCCCGGACCCGACCGGTCCCGTGGACCAGCTCGAGCGGATCGAGGGCATGCGCGCCTCAGTCGCGTCCCTGACCGTCAGCGGCCCGACCCTCGGCAACGTCAGCGAGCCCAACGCCACGGCCACCTCCACGGGCGTCTTCCACGGCGTCGTCACCGGCCTGGCGCGACCCTTCAGAGAGGCCGGCATCCAGGCCGACGATCCGCCGCCCGCGGGCACCATTCCGCCGATCCCACGCTTCGACGCGAACCCCGAGCGGATCCGCGTGGACAGCGACTCGCAGGTCGGCGGCCCGCTGACTGATGTCGGCGCCGGAGCGGTCGTGACCGGCCTGGTCGGTCCTATCGACTACTCGTTCCGGACCTACACCATCGCCCCCGACCCCGGCGCCTCGATCGGCGTCACCGGCGGCCCGACGCCGACCGCCGTCACGACGCCGACGGCCAAGGAATTCACCGTCGCGTCCTACAACCTCGAGCGCTTCTTCGACACCGTCAACGACCCGGGAATCGGCGAGCCGGTGCTCACTCCCACGGCCTTCGCCGAGCGGCTGCGCAAGGGGTCCCAATCGATCCGCGAGTTCCTGAAGGCGCCGGACATCATCGGCATCGTCGAGATGGAGAACCTGACGACGCTCCAGGCACTTGCCGCGCGGATTTCGTCCGATGCGATCGCCGCCGGTGACCCGGATCCGCTCTACAACTCGTACTTGGTCGAGGGCAACGACGTCGGCGGCATCGACGTGGGGTTCCTGGTCAAGACCGCCGAAGTCGCCGCCGGAACGCCGCGGGTCGAGGTCGTCTCGGTGGTTCAGGAAGGTCTGACCGACACGATCGTCAATCCGGACGCCAGCACCGACATCCTCAACGACCGGCCTCCGCTCGTCCTCGAAGCGATCGTCCATCACCCGAACGGCGCCAGCTTCCCCCTGACGGTGATCGTCAACCACCTGCGCTCCTTGAACGGCGTCGCCGATCTGGCGCCCGGCCCGAACGGCTGGCCCACGGGCGGCGACCGCGTCCGCAACAAGCGCCAGAAGCAGGCCGAATTCCTGGCCAACCTGATCCAGGCCCGGCAACTGGCCGACCCGACCGAGCGCATCGTGACCGTCGGCGACTACAACGCGTTCGAGCTCAACGATGGCTTCGGCGACTCCATGGGGGTCATCGACGGGACCCCGTCGCCGGACAACGAAACCGCGGTGCCCGGCGACGGCGTCGACCTGGTCAACCCTGACCTCGTCAACCTCGCCTCGACCGCCCCGGCGGCCGAGCGCTACTCGTTCATCTTCGACGGCAACGCCCAGTCCCTCGACCACGTGCTGGTCAACGCGCCCCTCGTCGCCGCGACCTCGACCCAGCGCGAGGAGCACCCGCGGGTCAACACCGACTTCCCGGAGACCGCTCGCAACGACACGACGAACGCGATCCGCCTGGCCGACCACGACCCGATCGTGACCTTCTACGAGGTGCCAGCGTTCTGCACCGGTGACGTGGCGATCACGAAGTCCGATTCGCCGGACCCGGTGACGGCGGGCACCAACCTGACCTACTCGATCGACGTCACCAACGGCGGCCCGGACGCCATGGCCGACGTGGAATGGACCGATACGCTGCCCGCGGGCACCACCTTCGTTTCGCTCACCGAGCCCGGCGGCTGGATGTGCTCCACCCCGGCCGTCGGCAGCGGCGGCACGGTGACCTGTGGTCTCTCCAGCCTCCCGGCCGGAACCGCCAGCTTCACGCTGGTGGTGGCGGTCGACTCGGGAGCGGTTCCTGGCTCGGTGATCAGCAATACCGCGACGGTGACCTCCTCCACCGCGGACTCCGACCCCGGCAACGACAGCGCCACGTCCACCACCACCGTGGGAGTGGGCGCAGCGGACCTGTCGATCTTGAAGACCGACGATGTCGACCCGGTCGCTCAGGGGTCCAACCTGATCTACACGATCACGCTGAACAACGAAGGCCCGAGCACGGCCACCCTCGTCGAAATGAGCGATCCGCTGCCGGCGGAGACGACCTTCCAGTCCCTCGTCGCGCCGGGCGGCTGGTCCTGCACGACGCCGGCGGTCGGCGCGACGGGGACCGTGACCTGTTCCCTGGCGTCGTTCCCGATCGGGTCGGCGGTGTTCACGATCGAGGTCCAAGTGGTGTCCGGCACGATGCTGTCCAACACCGCTTCGGTGACCGCCAGCTCCGTCGACCCGCAACCGGGCAGCGAGAGCGCCACGGAGGTGACCACGGTCGGGCAGACCAACCCCAACCTGACGATCGCCATCGTCGACGCTCCGGATCCGGTCGCCGCGGGTGGCTCGGTGACTTACATCGTCACCGCCACGAGCGCCCTCGCGGACAACGAGGACGTGGTCCTGACCAATGTCCTGCCGACCCAGACCACCTTCCAGTCGCTGGTGGCTCCGGCGGGGGCGTGGTCCTGCACCACTCCCCCCGTCGGCTCGACCGGCACCGTTCAGTGCCTGCGGGCTACCTGGACTGGCGGAACGGTGGGCTACTCGGTGACCGTCGCCGTGCCGGGCACCGTGCCGCCAGGAACCGTGCTCGAAGACAACGCCTCGATCCAGATCCAGAACGCCGGCCGGCCCTTCGCGGCCGCCGAAATGGAAACGACGGGGGTGCTCACGCCGGCCACGCTCTCGGCGACCAAGGTGGCCTCCGGTTCCTTCGTACCGGGCAGCAACGTGACCTACACGGTCGTGGTCACGAATGCCGGTCCGGCCACCCAGGCCGACAACCCGGGCGACGAGCTGACCGACGTGGTACCGCCCGAGCTGACGCTGGTCTCGGCCAGCGCCACCCTCGGCACCGCCGTCGCCAATCTGGGGACCAACACGGTGACGTGGAACGGCTCACTGGCTCCGGGAGCGGCGACGACGATCACCATCGTCGCCTTCCTGCCGACCTCGATCGACCCGGGCTTCTTGATCTCGAACCAGGCCCAGGTCTCCTTCGATGCGGACGGTGACGGCGACAATGAAGCCGGAGCGTCGTCGGACGACCCGGGCGTCGGCGGCGGCTCCGACCCGACGGATATCGTGGTCGGCCAGCCGGTCAACGTGCTGGAGATCCCGACGGTCAGCGAGTGGGGCCTGGTCGCCCTGGCCAGCCTGCTCGCCGTGGCAGCGGCCTTCCGGCTCGGCCGGAGGGACTGAGGCCCGCTCACCCCGACCCTGCTCCCGGGGGTCGGGGTGAAGGTCCGGCTAGGGGTTTTCTACGGAGGGTGCTCTCCCGCTGGCGGGTAGTAACTGCGCTTGGCGGAGCGCTCTCACGGAGCTACTTTCGGGCTTCGGTGGCGCCGCGAGTCCGTCCCTCCCGACTCGACGACCGGCTCGAGGTGACCCCTGTTCCGACATCGCCCGCCTGAGCGCTCGCCGGTGATCCGTGGCGAGCTCCTGAGTCTCGAAGGACTGGAGGAGCGGGCCAAGTCTTTAGCCGTCGGGTTCCTCGGGACGTCGGCCGAAACCGGGGACTACCCTTCGAGCGCCCGGCTGGACGCGCCTCTGCGTGCGCTCTCCGCGGCGTACCGGGCCTTCGGGGACGATGTCCACCGCGGTGGCGCCGTGGCCCCGGCCGCGGAGTGGCTGCTCGACAACTTCCATCTCGTCGAATCCGAGGCCCTCGCCGCGCGGCGCGACTTGCCGGCAGCCTACTACCGGCGCTTGCCGCGCCTCGCCGACCGGACGGTGCGTGCCCATGCCCTGGCCCTCGAGCTGATCCGCCACGGGGACGGCCGGCTCGACGAAGAGCGACTGACCCGTTTCGTGGTCGCCTTCGAAACCGTAACGCCGCTCGCGCTCGGCGAGCTCTGGGCCCTGCCCAGCCTGATCAAGCTGGCGTTGGTCGAAAACCTGAACTTTCTGGTCGAAGGCGTGGTGGCGGGGCGAGAGGCGGGGCGCGCGGCGGACGCGATGTTCGCCCGGCTCGAACAGGGTGAGCAGCCCGGCACCCTTCCCGATCCCCTGCCCGACGCTTTCGTGGCCCGTCTGCGGGAACGGATGCGCGAGTACGACCCGCGGGTTTCCCCCCTGGCCGCGGCGGTCGAAGGGGCCCTGGCGGCTCGTGGCACGACCCCCGAGGAGGCAGTCCGGCGCGAGAACCAGGGCCAGGCGACCGATCAGGTTTCGATCGGCAACACCGTCACCAGCCTGCGCTTCTGCTCGACGGTCGACTGGAGCCGTTTCGTCGAGCGGGTGAGCCCGCTCGAGGAGGTGCTGCGCCGGGATCCCGCCGGGGTCTACCCGCGCATGGATTTCGCCAGTCGCGACCGCTACCGCCACGCGGTGGAGGATCTCACCGCCGCCGAAACCGGGAGCGCCGCCGGCGCGGCTCAGGTCCGCGTGGCCCTGGTGGCCATCGAGCACGCCCGGCGGGCCGCGGAAAAGCTGGGGATCGGGGCGCGGGCGGCCCACCTCGGCCATTTCCTGATCGGCCCCGGCCGAGCCCTGCTGGAGCGCGAGCTGGCCTTCCGCCCGCCCTTCGGCGAACGGCTCCGACGGTGGCTCCTGGCCCATGCGACGCCGGTCTACCTCGGGGGCATCGCCGTGCTGACCGCGGCGGGTGTGGCGGGGGCCTGGATCGCCGCCCTCGCCGGCAGCGCCGCGCCGGCGAGCGGGATCGCCCTGGTGGCGGCCCTCCTGGCGCTGGTGCCCGCGAGCGAGCTCGCGGTGCTGCTGATGCAGCGCCTGGTGACCGCGTGGATTCCGCCGCACCGCCTGCCCCGGCTCGACTTCGAAGGCGGAATCCCGGAGGGCGCACGCACGATGGTGGTCGTGCCGGTGCTCCTCGGCAGCGTCGGCGAAGTCGAGCGCATGGTGGCGCACCTCGAAGTGCAGGCCCTGGGCAATCTCGATCCACACCTGCACTTCGCGATCCTCAGCGACTTCAAGGACGCCCAGAGCCTCGAGCTGGCGGGGGACGACGCGATCCTCGCCGCCGCGGTGGCGGGCATCGAGGAGCTCAATCTCCGCCATCGACCGAGCGGCAACGATCGCTTCCATCTCTTCCACCGCGATCGCCGGTGGAACGCGAGCCAGGGCGCCTTCATGGCCTGGGAGCGCAAACGGGGCAAGCTCGAGCAGCTGAACCGCCGCTTGCGCTCCACGACCGACAGCGGCTTCTCGGTCGAAGTCGGCGACGCCTCGATCCTGCCGGCGGTGCAGTACGTCTTGACCCTCGATGCCGACACCCGCCTGCCGCGGGGCGCGGCGCGGACCCTGGTCGGCATCCTCCATCATCCGCTCCACCGGCCGGTGGTCGATGCCCGGCTGCGCCGGGTGACCGAGGGCTACGGCATTCTCCAGCCGCGGGTGAGCGTCAACCTCGCCAGCGCCTCGGGGTCGCTCTTCGCCCGCATCTACGCCGGCCACACCGGGGTCGACCCCTACACCACCGCGGTGTCCGACACCTATCAGGATCTGTTCGGCGAAGGCATCTTCACCGGCAAGGGCCTGTACGACGTCGACGCCTTCCAAGCCACGGTGGGCTGGCGGGTCCCCGAAAACGCTCTGCTCTCTCACGACCTTTTCGAGGGCCTGTACGCCCGCACCGCGCTGGTCTCGGACGTGGAGGTGGTGGACGACTACCCGTCGAACGTGCTCGCCCACGCCCGGCGCCAGCACCGCTGGGTGCGCGGCGACTGGCAGATCCTCGCCTGGCTGTTCTCCTGGGTGCCGACGCCCGAGGGTTCCGCCCGCAATCGCCTGCCGCTGATCAGCCAATGGAAGATCCTCGACAACCTGCGCCGGAGCCTCCTGGCACCGACCCTGTTGACCTATTTCGCGGCGGCGTGGACCGTCTTGCCGGGCCGGCCCCTGCTCTGGACCCTCGCCGGCCTCGCGGTGGTCGGTTTCCCCATCGTCGCCGCCCTGGCGCAGGTGACGCGGTGGTTCCACCGCCCCGCCGGGGAGCCGGTCCGCGTGCACCTCCGCGGTCTCGGCAGCGACCTCTCGACGCCCTTCGCCCAGGTCCTCCTAACGCTGGTGTTTCTGCCCTTCCACGCCTGGCAGATGACCCATGCCATCGGGCTCACGCTGGTGCGGCTGGTGTTCACCCAGCGCTGGCTGCTCGAGTGGGAGACGGCGGCGGCCCAGTCGGCGCGCAGCGCGGGCGAAGGCTTGGGGTCGTTTCTCGCCAAGATGGCCGCGAGCCCGCTGGTGGCGCTCCTGCTCGGCGCCACGGTCGCCGCGAGCCACCGCGCCGCTCTGCCGGTGGCCCTGCCGTTCCTGGCCCTGTGGCTCGCCGCGCCGTTCGTGGCGCACCGGCTCAGCCGGGCGATCGTCGCCCGCAGGCGCGAGCTGTCGCCGGCGGACCGCGAGTTCCTCACCGCCGTCGCCACCCGCACCTGGGCCTTCTTCGACCACGTGCTCGGCCCCGAGGACCACTGGTTGCCACCCGACAACCTGCAGGCGGACCGCGACCCGCCGGTCGCCCACCGCACCTCGCCGACCAACATCGGCATGGGTCTGTTGTCGATCCTGGCGGCCCACGATCTCGACCTGCTGCCCTTCGCCGACATGGTCGCGCGACTCGACGCCACGCTCTCCACCGCCGAGTCGCTGGAGCGCCACGAGGGTCACCTCCTCAACTGGTACGACACCCGCACCCTGGCGCCGCTCTTGCCGCGCTACGTCTCGACCGTCGACAGCGGCAATCTCGCGGCGGCCCTCGTGGCCCTGGCGCAAGGGTGTCGACGTCACGCCCCGCGGGCGGAACCGGAGCTGGCGGTGCGGCTCCGCGAGCTCGCCGACCGCGCCCGGCGGTTCGCGGACGGCATGGACTTCCGATTCCTGTTCGACCGCCGTCGCCAGCTGTTCACGATCGGCCACCGCTTGCCCGATGAGAGCGGCCCGGGGGGGCCGGATCTCGGCTTCTACGACCTTCTGGCCTCGGAGTCGCGCCTCGCGAGCCTGTTCGCCATCGCCAAGGGGGACGTGCCCCAGAGCCACTGGTTCCACCTCGGGCGGCTGGTGGTCAGCGTGCGCGGCGTGCCGACGCTGCTGTCGTGGAGCGCCACGATGTTCGAGTACCTGATGCCGCTGCTCCTGACCCGCAGTTACCCGGGGACGTTGCTCGACTTGAGCTGTCGCAAGGTGGTCCGCCAGCAGATCCGCTACGGCCGAGCTCGGGGGGTGCCGTGGGGCATCTCGGAGTCGGCCTACGACCTGGTCGACCGGCTCGGCAACTACCAGTACAAGGAGTTCGGCGTGCCGGGGCTGGGCTTGAAGCGCGGCCTGGCCGATGAGTTGGTGGTGGCCCCCTACGCCACGGTCCTGGCCGCGCTGGTGGTGCCCGCCGAAGCCACCGACAACCTGCGCCGGCTGGCCGCGGAGGGGGCTCTGGGCCCCCTCGGGTTCGCCGAGGCCATCGACTACACCTGGCGCCGGCCCCGCGACGAAGGGGATCCGCCACCGCCGGAACCCGGGCGGGGAGGGGCCGCCGGCGGGGTTCTGGTCGCGACCTACATGGCCCACCACCAGGGCATGACGCTGGTGGCCCTCGCCAACGTGCTCTGCGACGACGTGATGGTCGACCGGTTCCATTCCGACCCGCGGATCGAGGCCGCCGAGCTGCTTTTGCAGGAGCGGATTCCGCGCGCGGCCCCGGTGGTCCGCCCCCATCCCGCCGAAGAGACCCGGGTCGAACCGCCCGCCCTGGTGCGCGCGCCGCGCCGGCTGCGCTCGCCCCACACGCCCTTTCCCCACGCCCAGGTCCTGTCGAACGGCAGCTACGTGGCGATCGTCACCCACGGCGGCGGGGGGGCGAGCCGCTGCCACGGTCGCGCCGTGACTCGCTGGCGGGAGGACCCGACCGGCGACCCGGGCAGCCAGTTCGTCTATCTGCGCGACGTCCACAGCGGCGCCGTGTGGTCCGCCGCCTACCAGCCCACCGCCCGCGAGCCCGATCGCTACACGGTGGAGTTCTACGCCGACAAGGCGATCTTCGAGCGCCTCGATTTCGACATCGCCACCCGGCTCGAGATCGCGGTGTCCCCGGGCGACGACGCCGAGGTGCGTCGGATCTCGCTCACCAACCACAGCGACCGGCCGCGCGAGATCGAGGTCACCAGCTACGTCGAGCTGGCCCTGGGCTCGGTGGCCGAGGACGTGGCGAATCCCGCCTTCGGCAAGCTCTTCGTCGAAACCGCCTGGCTCGCCGAGAGCACCGCTCTGCTGGCCCGGCGCCGGCCCCGCGGCGCCCGGGACGGCACGGTGGTGGCGTTCCACGGGCTGTCGATCCAAGGCCCGACCCAGGCCCAGGTGGAGTGGGAGACAGATCGCCTGCGGTTTCTCGGGCGCGGGCGCGGGCCCGACAACCCCCGGGCGATGGACGGCCGCGCCCTCTCGGGCACCACCGGCGCCGTGCTCGACCCGATCTTCAGCCTACGCACCCGGTTACGACTCGTTCCCGGCGGCTTTGCGCGGCTCGCCTTCACGACCGGAGTCACCGGCGACGAGGCGAGCGCCCGAGCCTGCGCCGAGAAGTACCACGACCACGGCGTGACCGCCCGCGCCTTCGCTCTGGCCTACACCCAGACCCAGGTCTCGCTCCGCCACCTGGGAATCTCGGTGGAACAGGCGCGGCGCTCCGAGCGGCTCGCCTCGCGGGTGTTCTTCTCCGACGCCTCGTTGCGCGCCGAGGGCGCGCTCCTGGCCCAGAACACCCTGGGCCAGGAAGGGCTGTGGCGCTTCGGCATCTCCGGCGATCGGCCGATCATGCTGGTGCGGGTCGAGGAAGGGGAAGATCTCCCCTTCGTCCGTCAGATCCTCACCGCCCACGAGCATTGGCGCCTCAAGGGCATGTCGGCGGACGTGGTGATCCTGAACGAGCACCCGGCGGGATATCGCGAAGCCGTCCATGGCCAGCTCACCCTGTTGGCGGAGAGTGGCCCTTGGGGCGCGTGGCTGGGCCAACCCGGCGGCGTCTTCCTGCTCCGCGGCGATGCCCTCACGGAACCCGAGACGGTGCTGTTGGCCGCGGTGGCCCGGGCCGTCCTCCATCCCCGGCGCGGCGGTCTCGACGAGCACCTGGACCGCACCGGCAGCGAGCCGCCCCGCGCCCTCGCGGCCGCCCTGGTCGACGAACCCTCCGACCTCGGGGCTGGCCCGGAGACGCCGCCGCTGCTACTCGCCAACGGCCTCGGCGGCTTCACGCCCGATGGCCGGGAGTACGTAGTGGTGCTCGAAGGCGACCGCGAGACCCCGCTGCCGTGGAGCAACGTGCTCGCGAATCCCCGCTTCGGCAGCCTCGTCACCACCTCCGGCTCGAGCTACAGCTGGCACGAAAACAGCCGCGAAAACCGCCTCACCCCGTTCGCCAACGACCCGGTCACGGACCCCACCAGCGAGGCGATCTTCCTCCGCGACGAGGACTCCGGCGTCGTCTGGGGGGCCACCCCCGCGCCTCTGGGCCGCTCGCCCCGGTCCCCGCGGTGGGTGGTGCGTCACGCCCCGGGGGTGACCCGTTTCGCCCGCGCCGCCGGGGGTGTCGGCCAGGAGCTGGCGGTGTTCGTGGCCCGGGACGCACCCGTCAAACTGTCCGTCCTGACGCTGACCAACGCCAGCGGCCGACCCCGGCGGCTGACCGTCTTCGCCTACTGCCAGTGGCAACTCGGCCCCACCGTCGCGGGCGGGCCGCGCCTGATCGAAACCGAGCTCGACGCCGCTGCGGGTGCAGTGCTGGCGCGCGACCGTTATCGGCCACCCCAGGACCGGGGCCAGGACCGGGTGGCGTTTCTGGCCACCAGCACGCCGTTCGTGGCCGCCACCGGCGACCGGCTCGAGTTCCTCGGGCGCAACGGCAGCCTCGACCGCGCCGCGGCCCTCGGCCAACCCCGGCTCAAGAACCGCTTCGGCGCCGGTCTCGACCCCTGCGCCGCCCTCCAGGGGGCGCTCGAGCTGGCCCCCGGGGAGACCCGGCGGGTGGTCTTCGCCCTCGGCCAAGGGGACGACCTCGAGGAAGCCTTGGCCTTGATCGAGCAGTTCACCGGACGGGCAGCGGCCGACGCCGCGCAGGCGGAGCTCGCCCGCGTCGAAGCCTTTTGGGAGGACACCCTGGGGGCGGTGCGGGTGACGACCCCGGACGACTCCTTCGACGTGCTCGTCAACGGCTGGCTGCTCTACCAGAACCTGGCGTGCCGGTTGTGGGCGCGCTCGGGCTACTCGCAGTCGAGCGGCGCCTACGGCTTCCGCGACCAGCTCCAGGATGTTCTGGCCCTCCAGCTGACCTGCCCCGACCTCACCCGCGAGCACCTGGTGCGCGCCGCGGCCCGGCAGTTCGTGGAGGGGGACGTTCAGCACTGGTGGCTACCCCTCGACCGCGAGGGGAGGGGCGGCCAGGGCATCCGCACCCGCTGTTCGGACGACCTGCTGTGGCTGCCCTACGCCCTCGCCGAGTACGTCGAGACAACCGGCGACGCGGCCCTCCTCGACCAGCTCGTGCCCTACCTCGAAGCCCCGCCGCTGGCCCCGGGCGAGCCCGAGGCCTACGGCCTGCCCCTCGTCTCCGCGCGCTCCGGCAGCCTCTTCGAGCACGGCTGGCGCGCCATCGACCGGGCGTTGACGAAGGGCGCCCACGGCCTGCCGCTCCTCGGCAGTTGCGACTGGAACGACGGCTACGACCAGGTCGGGGCCGCCGGGCGCGGCGAAAGCGTCTTCGTCGGCTGTTTCCTCCATGCCGTGCTCGGCACCTTCGCACCGCTGTGCGACGCCCGCGGCGAGGGTCCCCGGGCCGCCCGCTACCGCGCCGAGCGAGACCGCCTGGGCCGGGTGCTCGAACAGGCGTGGGACGGCGAGTGGTACCGCCGGGCCTACTTCGACGACGGCACACCGCTCGGCTCCTCGCGCAACGAGGAAGGCCGGATCGACTCGGTGGCGCAGACCTGGGCGGTGCTCTCGGGCGCCGCGCCGCGGCGCCGGTCCGAGCGGGCCCTGGGGGCCGTGCGAGCCCACCTGGTGCGGCGCGGCTCGGGGGTGATCCTGCTACTGACCCCGCCCTTCGACCACTCCACCCTCGACCCCGGCTACATCAAGGGCTATCTGCCGGGCATCCGCGAGAACGGCGGGCAGTACACCCACGCCGCCGCCTGGGTGGTGCTCGCCCTCACCCGGCTCGGCAGCGGCGACGAAGCGGTGGAGCTCTTCCACCTCCTCAATCCGATCAACCACACCCGCACGCCGGCCCAGCTCGACCGGTACCGCGGCGAGCCCTACGCCGTGGCCGGCGATGTCTACGACCACCCGGAACATCGCGGCCGCGCCGGTTGGACCTGGTACACCGGCTCCGCCGGCTGGCTCTACCGGGTCGCCCTCGAGGGCATCCTGGGCCTCGTGCGCCACGGGGACCACTTTTCGATCCAGCCGTGCATCCCGTCCTCCTGGCCGCGGTTCTCGATCGCCTGGCGCTTCGGGACGGCCCGCTACACGATCGTGGTCGACAACCCGGAGGGCCGCTGCGGCGGCGTGGCCCGGGCCGAGCTGGACGGCGTGGCCGTCGATGCGCGAGCCATTCCCCTCGCCGACGATGGAAAGCAGCACGAGGTGCGGGTGGTGCTCGGCGCCGCGGCGCGCGGCACTGCCTGACGAGTGGTTTCTACCCGGCCTGCGCCTCGGCCCAAGGTAGTTTGTGCTCTTCCGCGTTTCGCCCTCCCGGATTAGGTTCCAGGTACGTTCGAGAAAGGACGGTACTTCATGAAACCTATCCACTGGGCCACCCTCGCCCTGCTCTGGGGAACTCTCGGTTCCTCCCCCCTCTTCGCCCAGAATCCCGACTTCGGCCCGCCCCCGAGCTCGTCCAGCTACGACGATCGACGTTCCGACGCCTGGGACGACCGGGACTACGACGACCGCGACTACGACCGCTCGCCGCGCGGCGACGTGGGCTTCTTTTACGATGAGCTTTCGCCCTATGGCGAGTGGGTGCGGACCCGCGAGCACGGGTGGGCCTGGTTCCCGCGCAACGTCCACGCCGGTTGGCGGCCCTACGACGACGGCCGTTGGGTGAACACCGACTACGGCTGGACCTGGGCGTCCTACGAGCCCTTCGGCTGGGCCACCTATCACTACGGCCGCTGGGCGTGGGACCCGCGGTTCGGGTGGCTGTGGGTGCCCGGCACGGTGTGGGGTCCGGCCTGGGTTTCGTGGCAGTACGGAGACGGCTACGTGGGTTGGGCGCCGCTACCGCCCGCGGTCGATTTCGAAATCGGCTTCGGCCTGCGGCTCGGCGGCCTCGATCTGTCGATCGGCATCCGGCCGGACTTCTACAACTTCGTGCCGGAACACTCGTTCCTCGACTCCCGTGTGTCGCGCCACCGGGTACCGACGGCGCGCAACGTCACGATCATCCACAACACCACGAACATCACCCAGTACAACTACGTCGACAACCGCGTGATCAACCGCGGCGTCGAAGTGCGGAACATCGAGCGGGCGACCGGTAGACGCAGCCCGCGGCTGCACGTCGCCGCGGGCCGCACGAAAGCCCGCAGCGAGATCTCGGCGGGGCAGTTGCGGCTCTATCGGCCCGAAAAGCGGCAGCTCGACGCGGTTCTGGCCAGTCCCCGCACCACCGCGCCGGGCCACGATCGGGACCAGCGCACCCCCGAAGCCCTCCGTGCCGCGCCGGAAGTGCAAGTCGCACCGCGCACCCGCCGAGCGCCCCAGCTCGACGCCCGCGAGTCCGAGAAGCTCGAGCGCCAGGACCGCGAGGCCCTCGGCCGTCACCAGGCCGAGGAGCAGCGCCTGCTGGCCAAGCTCCAGGGCGATGAAATGGCCAAAGTGAGTGAGCTGAAGCAACGAGACGAGCTCCAGAAGCGCAACCAGGTGGAGCGCCGCGCCCAGCGCGAGGAGCAGAAGAAGGCCGGCGCGCGCCTCCAGGCTCGCCAGGAGGCCGAGCGCCGCGCCGAGCTGAAGCCGCCCGCGGAGGCCAAGCCGCCCGAGGTCGCCAAGCCCAAAGCCTCGGGCCGTGAACCCCAGCGCGAACGGCGCCCCCAATCCGACAAGCCGAAGCCGAAACCGCCGGTTTGAGCTCGCCCCGAACTACTCTTCAGGAAGGAACCTCGGCATGGAAACAACAGCAGAAAAGGCCGCCCAGGAACACGATCTCAATCTGGACATGATTGCCGCCCACCCCGTCGGCACCGGTTTCGGAGCCGTAGGCGGCGGAGCCGCGGGGGCCGCACTCGGTGCGGCGGTCGCTGGGCCCGCGGGAGCGCTCCTCGGGGCAGTGGTCGGCGTAGTGACCGGCGGTCTCGTCGGCAAGGGAGCGGCGGAGTTGATGAACCCGCTCGCCGAGAGCCAGTATTGGAGCAGCCACTACGCCGAGCGCCCCTATGTGCCCGAGGGTACCTCCTACGACCAGTACGAACCGGCCTTCAGGTACGGCTGGGAGGCCCGCATGGCCCACCACGGCAAGCGCTTCAAGGACGTCCAAAGTACCCTCGAGCAAGGCTGGAACCAGGCCAAAGGCGACTCCAAGCTCACCTGGAGGCAGGCCAAGTCGGCCATCCGTGAAGCCTGGTACCGGGTCGCCAAGCCCATCCACGACGCACCGGCGGTCCCATAGTTCCTCCCCGCCCCCCGAGGGTTCCCCCTCGCGGCGGTGGTTTCTACCTACCTCACCCGGCCGACGGCCGAGTAGAAAGTGCTCTTCCAGCTCCGCCGGCAAAGGCCTAAGCTGGTGTTCGTTCCAGAAAGGACGGTATCTCCATGAAACTGAAATCACTGACGAATCTCGCGCTGATCGGCGCTTTCCTGATCGCTCCCAGTGTGGCTTTCGCCGCCGACAACCAGGCGGACTGGACCACCACTCTCAAGGTCAAGCTCGCGCTGCTCGACAAGTTGGGCACCGACTGTATGAGTGTCGAGGTGACCACCGACGCGGGTGCTTTGACCCTCATGGGCACGGTCGAGAAGCGCGAGACCCGTGAGCTCGCCGAGACCGTCGCCAAATCGGTCTCGAACGTCAAGAGCGTCAAGAACGACATCGAGCTCAAGCCCGGCATGGTGCAGTCCGGCAAGGTCGGCGCCGCCGTTAGCGAAGGTGAAGCCGAGGTCAAGGACGCCATGCTCGAAACTCGGATCCGCATCGCGCTGGTCGACCAGTTGAGCGCGGACGGCTTCCGGATCGGCACCGAGGCCGCGAGCGGTGTCGTGACCCTCGAATTCAACCGGGATTTCACTGCGACCCGGCGTGCCGAGGCGACCAAAATCGTCAAGGGCGTCGAGGGCGTGACCAAAGTCGTTTCGGTCGACAAGAAGTCCTGACCCCCCGACCGGATCGTGAAGTTCATAGGGCCTGTCCGGGACAACCCGGGCAGGCCCGCTTTTCGTTCCGGAGCTTCTCGAGCGGGGGGTTTTCTACCTACCCGGATCGCCGTTCCGCGCGTAGTAAGTGCTCTTCCTGGAAGGGGTTTCGAGAGCTACAGTGGGAGAACGTTCAGAAAGGACGGTACTTCATGAAAAGAAATCTACTTCAGCGCGGCTGGATGGTCGGTTCCCTCTTCGGAGTCGGGCTCCTGACCCTCGGCGGTTGTGCTTCCACCATGGTGTCCGAAGGCACTCGCAATTCCGACGCGGGGATCACCAAGGTGATTCAGGCCTCCCTCGAGGCCAATGAAAAGGTCAAAGCGCGTCAGGTCGAGGTCGAAACCCGCGAGGGGCACGTGTACCTGACCGGCGTGGTGGACACCGAAGAGGCCCGCCGCGAGGCGGGGCGGGTGTCCTGGCGGACCGAAGGCGTGCAGGGATTGGAGAACCAGCTCACCGTCGGTGAGCGCACGGTCGGCAGCTGGGTCGACGACGTGATGATCAGCTCCAAGGTCAAGTCCAAACTGGTCGCCAACTCCGAGATCCACGCCCGCAACATCGACGTCAGCTCGTCCCAGGGTGTCGTTACCCTCATCGGCCGCGTCCGTACCGCGATCGTCAAGAGTGACGCCGAGCGCATCGCCCGCGCCACCAAGGGTGTCACCGATGTCCACAACGAGCTCCTGGTCGGCAAGATTCAACCCTGACCGCGCGCAAACTGGAGGTCCGTGATGCTCTGGACGATCGTCGTCATTCTCCTCGTGTTGTGGTTGCTCGGCATGGTTTCGTCCTACACCCTGGGCGGCCTGGTCCACATTCTCCTGGTCGTGGCGGTGGTCGTCCTGATCGTGCGACTCGTCTCCGGCCGCCGCGTCCTCTAGCCTTCGTTCCCGAGCCCGCGGCCCTGAAAGTGATCGTGCGGGCGGGCTGAGGGCCGCCGTTCCCTTGGAAGGTCGAGCGCAATCATGTCCACCGTCAACCGGAGAATCACCCTCGCAGCACGGCCCGAGGGTTTGCCCCGGATCTCGGACTTCAAGCTCGACTTCTCCCCCCTGCCCGTCCTCCTCGCCGGCGAGGTGCTCGTCCGTTCGCTCTACCTGTCGCTCGATCCCTACATGCGGCCGCAGATGGACGAGGGCGCGCCCCACCCCCCGGCCCTGGTCCTGGGCCAGGTCATGACGGGAGGCGCCGTCGGCGCGGTGGTGGCGTCCCACGACGCGAATTTCCGGGTCGGAGAAACGGTAGCCGGAATGTTCGGCTGGCAGGAATACGCCGTGGCCCCGGGGCACAGCCTGCGCCGCATCGACCCCACCGTCGCTCCGATCTCGACCGCCCTGGGCGTCCTGGGAATACCCGGCTTGACGGCGTACTTCGGCCTGCTGCAGGTCGGGCAGCCGCGACGTGGCGAGAGCGTCCTGGTGTCCGGTGCCGCCGGCGGGGTGGGCATGATCGTCGGCCAGATCGCCAAGCTCCAAGGCTGTCGTGCGGTGGGGGTGGCGAGCGCCGAGACCGGGGTGGCCTGGTTGCTCGACGACCTCGGCTTCGACGGGGCCTTCAGCGACATTGCGGCTGGAGACGTCCACGCCAAGCTCGCCGAGCTGTGCCCCGGCGGCATCGACGTGTACTTCGACAACGTGGGCGGGGTTTTGACCGACTCTGCGCTGCAGCAGATCAACGCGGGCGCCCGTATCGTCGTCTGTGGCCAGATCTCTCAATACAACCTGATCGAACCGGAGCTGGGCCCGCGGTGGCTGGGCCAGCTGACCGCCAAACAAGCCAAGGCCCAGGGCTTCCGGGTAGCCGCGTATGTCGCGCACTTCGCGGAGGGCCTCGAGCAGCTCACCACGTGGCTGAAGCAGGGGAAGCTCAAGTACCGCGAAGAAGTCGCCCAGGGCATCGAGGCCGCACCGCAGGCCTTCATCGGCATGCTCCTGGGCAACAGCCAAGGCAACCAACTGGTCCAACTCGGGGACTTCTGATCACAGCAGCCCCTGCATTTCGGCGTAGTTCACCAGCTCGACTCGGCTGACCAGGCCGAGTTTGGCCATCAGGTTCGCCCGGTGGTTCTCGACCGTGCGGGTGGACAGGCCCAGCAGGCCGGCGATCTGGCGGTTGGTGTTGCCCTTGGCGAGCAGGCGCAGCACCTCGAGCTCCCGCCGAGTCGGGGCGTCGAGCGGCGCCCCGCGGCGGTGTTCGGTCGTGACCGGCTGGTGCAGGAGCGCGCGGGTCATGGCGGGGTGGACGTAAATGTCGCCCCGATGCGCCGTGCGAATCGCCTGCAGGATCTCGGACTCCTCGGCCCGTTTGATGACGTAGCCGGCGGCCCCGGCGGCGAGCGCCTCGTGCAGCAGGCTCTCGTCCTCGTGCATGGTGAGGAACAGCACCCGCAGCTCGGGGTGGGCCGCCTTCAGTTTCCGCGCCGTCTGGATGCCGCTGTCGGGCGGCATCGAGATGTCGAGCAACACCAGGTCGGGCGCGAGGGCGTCGGCCAGACTCAGCGCCTCGCCGCCGTCCGTCGCCTCGCCCACGACCTCCACCTCCGGGTCCGCGGCCAGCAGCGCCCGCAGCCCGGAGCGGACCACGGCGTGGTCGTCAGCGATGAGAATTCGGATCGACATTCGGCACCTCCACCACCACCGTGGTTCCCGACCCGGGAGCGCTTTCGATCGTTAAGGTTCCCCCCAGGGCCTCGGCCCGCTCCCGCAGACCGAGCAGCCCGAAGTGACCCCCGGGCGGACTTCGATCGGTGTCGAATCCGACGCCGTCGTCTTCGACCATCACCAGCACGTGGTCCTCGTGGCGCTCCACGAGCAGGTCCACCCGCGTCGCGCGAGCGTGGCGTACGACGTTGGTCATCGCCTCCTGGACCATCCGGTAGAGGGCCGTTTCGAGGTCCGGCGGCAGTCGCACCCCGGTGAACCCTCGCGCCTTGAAGTGAACCTGGAGACCGAATTTGGCGGCGGAAGACCGGGAGAACTGGCGCAGGGCGGCATCGAGGCCGAGGTGATCGAGGCTCACCGGTCGCAGGTCCGCGGCCAGCCGGTGCAGGCCTTCGATGACCGCGTCGGTGCGCTCCACGAGCTCCGTCACCCGGCCGGCGACGGGAGCGCCCTCGCCGATCTCCCGTTCCAACAGCCGCAGGCCGAAGCGCAGCGATACGAGCGCCTGGCCGGCCTCGTCGTGGAGCTCGCGGGCGATGTTGCGCCGCTCGCTCTCCTGGGCCTCGACGAGTCGGCGGGACAACGACTGCATCCTCACCGTGGACTCCTGCATCTGCTCAAAGAGCACCGCATTTTCGACCGCGACCGAGGCCTGGGAAGACATTGCTTCCGCCAGTCGCACGTGCTCCTGGCTGAAGAAACCGGCTTCCTGCTTCGACAGCGCGAACAATCCCGCCACCGTTCCCCGGGCGAAGAGCGGCACACCCATCCAACTGGCTCCGTCCAGCGCCTCGCCCCTGACGCTCCAGTCGGGGTGAGTGCGAACATCGGGAATCAGCACGGCGGCTCCGGTGGCGAGAATCGTCTGGACGACCGGGTGCTCGGCGACCTCGAGCTCGGGTCGGCGGTCGGCGGGCAAGGGGACTACCCGCTGCCCATCGTAGATGGCCCGGACCGAGACTCGCGACGGCTCCTCCACCAGCATGACCTGCGCCCGATCGAAGGGCACCATGCGCCGCAGGTGATCGAGCAGGGTTACCAGCACCGTCTCGCGGTTCAGGCTGCGGGTGAGCACCAGGGTGGCCTCCCGCAACGCGTCCGCCGTGGCGCGGGCCCGCTGCTCGACCGCGAGCGCGAGCGAACGGTCGGTGACGTCGCGGGCGACACTCAGCACCGACGCGACGATGCCGTCTGACCCCGCTTCGGGGACGAGACGGCAGTCGAAGTGACGTGGCCCGGCGAGAGCCGGAAAGGTGAGCTCGACCTGCTCGGGAAGGCCGGTCGCGAAGACCCGGCGCAAGGCGGTGTCCCAGGCTTCGACCAGTTCGGAAGGCATGCCGACTTCGAGATTGCTTCTCCCGAGGAATTCCTCGACCGAGCGCCCCGTCACCCGCTGGATCGCCGGGCTGACGTAGAGATGCCGCAGGTCGCGATCGAAGCGGGCGATCACGTCCGGCACGTTGGCGACCAAGCGGTCGAACTTCTCCTCGGAGTGGCGCAGGCGAGTGGTGGTCGCGAGCAGCTCGCTCGCGAGTTCTTGGACGGTGCCCTCGGCGGACTCGGTGGGCGCACCGGCGGCTTCGGGAGGGCGGGCGGAAGAGGCGGGCGTGGACACGATCGGAGGCCTCCCGCGTAGGGGCTCGAGCAAGAAGTAAACGGCGCGGATTTCTCCGCGCCGCTTCCCTTACCGACGACCGAGGAGCTGACCTCCCCGGGGACTCTTCACCAGGAACGATGACGGGGGCCGCCGCCGCCACCGCCACCCGCGCCCCGATCGGGCCGCGGGCGGGCTTCGTTCACGGTCAGGGTCCGACCGCCCAGCGAATGGCCATGGAGGCCCTGGATCGCCTCGTCGGCGCCGGTCTCCATCTCGACGAAGCCGAAGCCACGGGGCTGGCCAGTCTCGCGATCGGTCACGATGTTGACGGACTCGACGCTGCCGAACTCGGCGAACAGCTCGCGGACGGCGTCCTCGGTGGCGCTCCAGGGGAGATTACCGACATACAGTTTCTTCGACATTCTACTCTTCTCCTGCCCGCCTTCCCGGCGTGGCTCTGGGTTCAATTCTGGCGTTGGTACCGGTTCGGCGGCTCCAGGAGCTGACCTGAAGGTTTACCGTGGATTCCTGATTCGGACTCTAGAAGGATGTAGAGCTGAGCTTTGGATTCTTCGAGAGGTGGGCAGGATCGAGGACCGTATAAGTAGCCAGAGCCGGGACCATACCTCACTTTCGTGCAGATTGCACGAAGAATTTTTCAGCCCCGGCGACCAAGCTCCGTCACAGGGCCTTCCGCGGGGGCACCAGGACGTTCGCGACCAGCAGGCCGGTGACCAGCGCGCTGGCCACGAGCGTCATCTGGAAGGCGGTGCCGACCCCCGAAACGACGTCCCGCTCGAGCAGCGACGACAGGCTTTGGAAGCCCACGCTGCCCGGCACCAGAAAGACGATGCCCGGCACTTGGGTCACCGCCGCGGGCCGGTCGAGGGCGCGGGCGAAGACGTTACTGCCCGCCCCCACCGCCGCCGCCCCCACGAAGGCGCCGAGTTGGGGACCAAGCCACTGGCCGCCGAGCCGGACGGAGAAGAAGGCCACGAGACCCGAAAGGACGATCCACGGCGCATCGCGCAGGCTCGCGCGAAACAGGACCACGAACCCGAGCGGCGCGAACAACAGGGCCACGATCTCGCCCCAGACGGGCAAGCCCACGGGGGTCACCGCGGGCGGCCACGCCCCGGCCAGGCGCCAGGCCACCTGAGCTCCGAGGGCAACCCCGAAGGCGATGGCGAGGAAGGTCATGATCGTCCCCGCGAGGCGGGCCGAGCCCGACGCCAGGTCGCGAGTGGCCAGCTCGGAGATGGCGAGGGTCAAGGACAGGCCCGGCACCAGCACGATCAGACCGGACACCGTGACGGTGTAGACCGCGAGCGGCGGCAGCCACAGCGCCAGGAGCGTCGCCACGAAGGAAGCGAGCGCCGCGGCCGCGGGGTCGAACACCCGGCCCAGCGCCGGCCGGTTGGCGGAGACTCGCGCGAAGAGGCCGATCAGGAGCCCCACGACGCTCCCCGCCAGGATCTCCCGCCAACCTCCGCCGAAAAACTCCGCCGCGGTCGCCGAGGCCAGGGCGAAGGAGAAGGTGGTCAGCCACGGCCCATAGCGGTCCGGCGCCTGGTCGATGTCGCGAACTCGCCAGCCCGCCTCGGTCACGGTCAGCTCGCCGCGCATCACCTCGCTCGCCACCGCGTCGAGCTCCACCAGCTTGCCGAGGTCGAGCTGGCCGGGATCGACCCGAATGAGGATCGTCTGCGGCTCGGCCGGCGCCTGGATCGAGACGAACACCGCCGTGGGCGTCGAGAAGAATTGGGCCTCGAGCCGGAGCCGCCGCGCCACCAAATTGAGCGCGTTCTCGAGCCGGTGGGCGGTGGTGCCGTACCGGTGGAGCGCACGGGCGAGGTCGACCAGGAAGCGGACGGAGGCCTCGGCGGAGACGGGCGGCGGAGGGGTCGGAGCAGCCATTGGAGCGGGAGTCTACCCGCGGATCAGGCGTCAAGCGCCCGCGCACCCGTGGACCCTGACGATCTCGTCGCCCACCTTGATTTCCGCCCCCGGAACCTATAGAACGCGTGAAGATTCGACAAATCCTTCCCACGAGGTTCTTTCGTGACGACTCACACCGGTCCTTTCTTGTCCGACCTCGAACGGCGTGGCCTGATCTACGACCTGACGCCCGAGCTCCCCGCGGCGCTCGAGGCGGGGCCGCTGACCGGCTACATCGGTTTCGACCCCACGGCGCAGAGCCTCCACGTGGGCTCCCTGCTGCCGATCCTCTGCCTCGCACGCCTGCAGCGCGCCGGACACCATCCGATCGCCATCGCGGGCGGCGGCACGGGGTTGATCGGCGACCCGAGCGGCAAGTCCACCGAGCGCCAGCTGTTGACCATCGAGCGGGTCGAAGAGAATCTGGTGGGCATCCGCAGGCAGCTCGAGCACTTCCTCGATTTCGAGGTCGCCCAGAACCCGGCGCGGGTGATCAACAACTACGACTGGCTGGGCTCCCTCGATCTCCTCACCTTCCTGCGCGACGTGGGCAAGTTCTTCAAAGTCAACGTCATGCTGAAGCGGGAGTCGGTCGAGCGCCGGCTCGAGTCCGAGGACGGCCTCTCGTTCACCGAGTTCAGCTACCAGTTGCTCCAGGCCTACGACTTTCTGGAGCTCTTCGACCGCACCGGCTGCACCCTTCAAATGGGTGGCAGCGACCAGTGGGGCAACATCCTGGCCGGCACGGACCTCATCGGCCGGCGTCGCGGGGGCCGAGCCCATGGGCTGGTCTTCCCGCTCGTCACCACCGCCTCGGGCACGAAGTTCGGCAAGACCGAGGCCGGCACGGTCTGGCTCGACCCGTCCTTGACGACGCCGTACGCCTACTACCAGTTCTGGTTCAACACCGAGGACAAGGACGCGATCCGCTACCTGCGCTACTTCACATTCCTCGACCACGAGACCATCGGTGAGCTCGAGGCGGCCCAGCGCGAGGCACCTGAGAAGCGCGAGGCGCAGCGGGTGCTGGCCGAGGACGTGACCCGGCGGACCCACGGCGCGACCGCCCTCGAGCGGGCTCAGCGAATCTCCCAGCTGCTCTTCGGCGAAGACGTGGCCGAGCTGACCGCCGACGAGGTGCTCGCGGGAGTGGGCGACGTGCCGACCGGCGAGATCGCCCGGGACGCGCTCGCGGCCGGCTGCGATCTCGGCGAAGTGCTGGTGGCCGCGGGCATGGCGGCATCGAAGGGCGAGGCGCGGCGGCTCGTCGAAGGCGGTGGCGTCTACCTGACCAACCGGCGGATCACCGACCCGCGGCGCAGAGTCGAGCTGGGCGACACGATCGGCGGCAGCCTGCTGCTCCTGCGCAAGGGCAAGCGCGACTATTTCCTGGTGAGGGTGCGCTGATGCCCCCCGTCTTCGAAGCCCTGGCCGGCGAGCTGCGGGCCGCCCGTGGCATCCACTTCGCCCGTCGCAGCGTCGAGCTGTTTCTGGGCTCCGACCGGGAAATCGGCCGTGAGAGCCGATCCCTCGAGCGCCGCGTGGGAATCGCTCCCGGCCAGATCGCGAAGCTCGTCGCCTTGTTCAAGGACCTCCACCTCGAGCTCCACGTCCTCGTCCTGCGCGGGGCCGGCGAGCGCGCCGGCTTCGACGATGGCCAGTACGTGGCCGCGGGCGCCGATATCGTGACTGAGGACCAACTCGCGGTCCTGGACGGCGCCCCCGACGTGGTCCACGCCCTCAAGGAGCCGTCGCGCTACGAGGCCCGGATCCCCGGGCCGTTCTGCCGGATCGGGGCGCTCCACACCGGCGACTTCTCGGTCGACTCGGGCCTCGGGCGGCTACTCGAGGCCGATCACGGCCTGGCGATCTTCGACGGCTCGTCGATCGGCGCGCCCGGAAACTATCGGGTGCCAATCCGCGGGCGCATGTCGATCTACGCCGGCGAGATCGCGGCCGAGTGGGTGGTGGCCCACGCCCGTCAGCACGGTCTCTGCGGGCCGGCGGTCGTGGTGGGCGCGGGCAACGCGGGCAAGGCCGCAGCCCGGAAGCTCCTCGCCGACGACAGCCCGATCTCGAGCGTGCGGCTGTTCGACTCGGCCGATGCGCCGGCTCGGCTCGCGGCCGTGCGAGGCGAGCTCACCGACTTGCCGATCGAGGTTCTGGGCCTGCGGGACCGCGACGACGAAGGCCTCCTGGCGGCCCTCGACGGCGCCGCGGGGCTGATCTTCGCCGTCGCCCGGCCCGGGCAGCGGGCACCCCGGGTACTCCACCTCGAGAGCGTCCGCCGCCTCGTCGAGCAGGCCCTGGTGGTCGACATCTCGATCGACGAGCGAGGGGCCGTCCACGATCCCGCGGCCCGCTCCGCCTGGACGGCCCACGAGCTGATCCCGCACCTGACCCGGCGAATCCGCGAGCTGGGTCGCGACTACCGCGCCTTGCCCAACATGCCCCGGGCGTATCCCGGACCGGCCTCGGTGGCCCACGGCGAGGTCATCCTCCCCTACGTCACCGCCCTGCTCTACCGGGCGGCACAGCTGGGTGGCCCGCGCGACGTGGTCACGCATCTCGAGCGCCTGGCGAGGCGCGATGGCCTTGACCCGGCCGAGGCCGGCTTCGGCCAGGTGCTCGCCGCGCTCGAGCAGGACCTCCGGAACGGCCTCGCCTTCTGGACCCGTCCGAGCCCCGGCCGGCGAGAGCGGGTGGTGATCGAAGACGCGGTGGCCGACAAGCTCGAGATCGCCGGCCACCTGGCCGGATCGGGCCGCGAGGTGGAATTTCATCTTGCTCGGAGAACCGGCGACAAGCTGCGCCGAAACGTCCTCGGGGGCTTCGACGAAGCCGTGGCCGAGTGTCTCGAGCTGGCCCTCGAGAAGGGGATCGAGGCGCAGGTGATCTGCCACCCGGGTCACGACGGAACGGGCACCGCCGGGGCGGCCCAGGCACTCCAGGTCGACGAGCGCAACGTCCTGAAGTGCTTGATCTTGACCCGCCATCCGGAAGGCGAGACGGCGCGCCCCGAGGACTTCGCCGCGGCGGTCGTCCTAGGCACGCGCCGGGTAGATTTCGAGCGCTTCGCGGCGGTGGCGGAAAGCGGACCGTGGCGCCTCGCGGGAGCCGACGAGGTCGCGGACGTCACCGGCCACACCCTCGGAGGGGTGCCGGTGATCGAAGTCTTCTCGAAGGTGGCGCGGGTGTTCGTCGATCAGCGGGTGCTGGCCCTCGACCGGGTGTGGGGATCGGCCGGCTCGGAGTACGCCGGCATGGGGTTCCCGCCGTCGGTTTTGGTCGACCTGGGCGCGATTCCGGGCGAGCTGTGCCAGCCCGAGAGTCGGGTCCGCCACCAGATCGTCAAGATCCGCCAGGCCCTTCACGCCCTCGACAAGGCACTCGATCGCGACGACGACGAAGACGCCGCCCGGGCGGTGGGCCGCCTCGCACGGCTGATCGTTCCGGAGGGTTGACCGACGGTGCCAGCCGACCCGGGCTCAGGAGAACTCTAGGGCCTCGGCGCGGACGGCTCCGCAAGAACGAGGGGCGGGCGCGGAGGCGGCAGTGGCACCTCCGGCACGCGCCGGTAGACCACGAGGGTGCGGTCGAGGGCAGCGCTCGAAAACCTCTTCTCTTCCTTGAAGGCCGGGGCGAACCACGCCTCGGAGGTCACGTCTCGGGTGAAGCCACCCAGCTTGTCGTCGGCGAGGAACAAGCTCGTGGGCTTGGCGAGAAAGGCGCCCGGTAGGTCTCGCGCCGCCAAGAAGCGGAGCGACTCTGGGCTCACCAGTCCCAGTTGATCGCGCAGGGGCAGCCGCGAGTAGAAGGCGATGGTCCCCACTTCCACGAACGCCAGATCCTCCCCCGGTCGCGCGTTCGCGGCCAGCCACTCACCGACTTCGCGGTAGAAGTAGAACCGCGGGCCGTAGGCCCGGTGGGTGAGCACGCCGTGACCGCGCACGGCGAGTCGCCAGGTCGTCGCGCCGAAGACGGTCAGAACGAAAAGCAGCGCCAGGGCAACTCCCGCGCGACCCGCACCGAAGAAAGCGTGGGTGCGTCGCGCGAGCTCCCCGGCCGCGAAGGAAAAGCCGAAGCAGAGCGCGAGGACCACGGGCAGCGAGTACCAGGTGTAGTACGGCACGCCCAGGAGGGGAAAGGCCAGGAGATAGGCCGCGGCCGTGCCCACCAGTACGCGGCCGGAACGCCCTCCGTGGCGCCAGAGCGCGGGGCCGCCGAGCAGGGCCAGCGCCCAGAAGGCGAAGCGGTGTTCCGGCTCGACCATATAGGGCGACAGAGCCTGGTAGCCGGTTCCCCAGAAGGCCAGGCCTCCGGCCCAGAACTGCGCGCCGAGAGACGCTTGGATACGCTTCGCTTCGAGGGTCGAAGGCAGCGGCACGCCGAACCAGAGTCCGGCGAGCACCAGGCCCGCGGCGACTCCTAGACCGACCGTGACGCCGTACCGCCACGGCAAGCGGCGCCGCGCCCGCCACTCGAGCAGGGCCACGACGCCGGCCCCGAGCAGCGCATCCGGCCGGCACCAGACGGCGAACGCTGCCGCCAGACCCGCTTTCGTGGGGTGGCGCTCGATGATCCGTGCCGCGATCATGAGAAGTGCCAGCGCAAAGGGAATCTCGGAGCCGGCGTGAACCCAGAGATAGGTCGTCGAGGCCAGCAGCACCGCTCCGCCGAAGGCCTCGAGACCGCGCCCCGCGGCACGGGCGTGGTGGAAGACGAGGAGACCGATCACCAAGGCGGAGAGGCCCGTCAGGAACACCGCCGAGGCGGGAATCGAAACGCCCGACAGACGGTGTACGCCAGCGAGCAGAAGCGCGAATCCCGGTGCGGTGGTACCGAACACCCGCTCCCCCGGGTTGAAGACGAGCCCCTGACCCTCGGCCAGATTCTGCGCGTAGCGGTAGGTGATGAAGACATCGTCGAGCCCCACCTCGCCCTGTTGGACAAGGGCACCGGCGATGATCCCAGCGAGCACGAGGGTGACCGCCGCAAGCACCACCCTCGGCCGGAGTCCCCCCTCGGCGGTGGCCAAACTCACTGCGAAAGTCTCCGTGGTGCCGCGAGATACGCCGCGGCGAGGGTGAGACCGAGGGCCGCCAACGCCATCCCGACCACGAACGTGCGGGGGCGATACATGATCTCGAGGTCGTGGCGCCCCGCAGGCAGCCAGAGCGCCAACAGGGGGCCGTTGACCACGGTCGTGGGCACGGCGCGCCCGCCGACGAGGGCCCGCCAGCCGGGATCGGCAAAGATCGAGGTCGCGACGAGACGCGGCTCGCCAGTTTCGACTCGTGCCGTTACCCGGGTAGGAAGAACCTCGGTCACTTCGACCGTGGCACGCGCTGGCCGGCGAGCCCGCCAGGTGTCGCCACCGCCGGGGATGTCCCGCACGAGGCTCTTGGCCTCGAAGTCGCCGTTCGCCCTCGTCCACCGCTCCCAGGACCCGCTCCTGCGGTTCCAGAGGTCGACGGCCCGAGGCAAGAACACGAGGCCCTGGCGCTTCGATCGCTCGAAGACGACTCCGCTCGCATCCTCGAAAACCATCGTCGACCCCGGGGGCAGTGCAGTCCCCGGCGCGGCGAGCACATACCGAACGCCCAGGAGATCGAGCAACGGGTGATCGGCGCGGGCGAACCGATCGAAGCGATTCTGGCGAGGCGGCTTCAAGGGGGTGATCAGCCGGGTGTAAAACTCCGGGTGCCGTGTTCCGGCAACCCGGACGTCACGCAGCCCGTAGATCCCAAGGGTCTCCGGCGGAGCCGCCTCGCCGAGGCCCACGACCCGGTCCTCGGGTGCCACCCGCTGAGTCAGAAAGGCCACGGCCGGCGGCGTCGGGAAGTACTGGTCCTGACGGCCCGGCCGGTTCACCGGTTGGCCGAGGAGCACGAGCTCGAGCGCGACGCCGAAAGGCACGAGCCCAAGGCCCGCGGGGTGACGCCGGGAGAGGAGCAGCGCCCCGGTGACGCAGGTCAAGGTCGCCAGCTGGAGGCCGAGAGTTCGATGGCGGAGGCCAGCGAGGGCCAACGCCTCCAGAGGCGGCGGGTACGCTTGATGAGCCCATACCAGGAAGCCACCGAGCACGAGAGCCGTGGTCACGAGAACCACCGGTCGGGCCAGGCCTTCGCGACGAATCCGCTCGTAGGTAACTGCGCCCAGCGTGGCGAGGGAGAAGGCGGCTACCAAGAGACCGTGACGATGGAGGCTTGGCGAAGCGAAGGCGTCCGCGACCTCGACAAGAATCGGCGGCCGGGCCACCAAAGCGACGGCAGCCAGCAACACCACTGCGAAGAAGCGGGCCTCCCTGGGACAGGGACCACGACCGGGCAACCCTACCCCGACGAGCGCCAGGAGCAGCACCGCCGTTCCCGCGAAGCCGCCGCCGTCCTCGTTCACGTTGGCGGCGCCCCAGTAGGCGCCGACGCCGTTGTTCCCCAGGGCATCGGGAGCCAGAGAGGGCAACATCTGGCGCCCGAGCTCGCCCCCCCTGTCGTGGCGTTCGTCGGCGGTATCGAAGCTCCAGAGACCGAGGGGATCGGTCTCCCCTCGGCGGGCGACGAAGGCATCGAACTGCGCGCGTGTCGTCGACTCCGCCTCGACCTCGAGGCGAGCGAAGACCACGGGGGAAGCCAACGCCAGCGCCACGACACTGGCCAAGAGGACGCTCAGGAGGCTCCCCGCCCGCTCCGGAGCGCGGAGCTCTGCCAGCCGGAGGAACGCGAAGGCCCCCGCGACGGCGAGTGCAGCACGGCCGGCATCGTCGTCACCGGCGGTCAATACGGCGAAGACCACGCCGCCGAGAAGGACGAAATCCACCCGTCGAGCCGTCGGAACGACCGCCCGATCGACCGCGAGCAGCAGCCCCGGGAACCAGGCCGCGACCGTCGCCGCGGGCCAGCCGAGCCACTGAATCACGAAGCTCGACGCCCCGAAGGCGAGTGCACCGACCACGGCGGCGGGGTTTCCGAGCGCCAACCGGCGAAGAAAGCGAAACGTCAAGGCGAAGGCGAGGAACAGCTTGAGCCCGGCCACCACCCCCAGGGCTCGTTCGAGGGGTAGAGCCAACGCGGCCCCCTGGAGCGGTTGAAGGAATTGCGCCGCCGGACGGCCGAGCAGGCTCTCGCCGGCGCCCACCGAGGGGTTCCAGAGGGGCCATTCACCCTTTCGGAGGGCACCGCGAACACCGGCCAAGGCCGGTGCCTGCTCGGTCAGCAGCTCCCATTGGAGCGGATTGGCCGGTCTTTCCGTCCGCGGCAGCTGCCGGAACGGCGTCACGTCCCCGAGGAGGTCGAGCGGCAGGCACACCTTTCCACCGACCAGCACCGGACCCAATAAGACGAAGACGAGGCCGAAACCGACTGCCGAAACCCATCGCGGCACCGACTCCCCCAGCCACCGGAGAGCGGCGAGGACGAGCAGTGCCTCGATCCCGAAGACGAGCCCCGGGACCAGGGCGATCACCAGCGACATGGGTCAGGGAACGGCAGGAGATGTCCGAAGCGGTCGACTGCGTGCGGGTCGCACTTCACCGCCTCGGACATAGAGCGGCCTCAGGGGTTGTGAACGATGAAATCCCGCTCACCGATGAGCGTCGTTTCCCCGGCCGGGTCGTAGATCAGCGCCTGCAGGTGGTGAGGGCCGTTCGAGAGTTGGCGGCTGTCGAAGAGGAACTCCCAACCTGGGCCGATGCTGTTCGGGAAGTCCGGGTACTGCTGGCTGATCGTGGGCCGGGACAAGCCATAGGTCGCGAAGCCGACCTCCTGACCGTCGATGTGAATGCGGACTTGGTCTACGCCATCTCGGTCCAGCGCCCAACCGTTGGCGGTCAGAACTCCGCCGGGAAGGCCGAGGGAGCGCACCGGGCCGAGCCAGCCGATGCCCTCTTCATTGACGCCGCGGTCGGCGCACAGGAAGCTCACCGGGATCTCATCGATGTTGCGGACCTGGCCGGAGATGTCACCGACCCGAACGGTCAGGGTGTGGCGGCCGGGCGTATAGCCGAAGTCGAGCAGGTCGTCCACCGACAGAACGAAGCGGAAGCCCGAAAGTGGCGCGTCCCGCAGGTACGGGAAGGTGCTCTCGATGTCGAGACGGCGGAGGCCATAGCAGTTGACCAAGCCGAACAGCTCTGGAATGTTGGTGCAGGAGACCTGGCTGTTGGCGTACCGCCCGCCATCGACCAGAAGCTCGACGTAGGCAACGCCCATGTCGCCCTCCTCGAGGCCGACATCGAGCGCCCAGCCGCTCACGACGTTGTAACGCCGCGGCAGCTCGTCGTCGCAGAAGCCGTACATCTCGAAGCTCGAGTTCGGGAAATCGATGGCGCCGAAGGGGCGCAGGTTGTGGGTGGTGTTGAGGATTTCGAGCGTCACCGGATTCAGCGTGACCCGCTCGCCGGTGCGCGAGATTACCCGCGCTTCCAGCTTGTGCAGGCCGTTCAGGTACCGCGAGGTGTCGAGCTCGAACACATAGCCGGCCGCGGCCGAGTCCGGGAAACCCGGGTGGCGGGCGGTGACGCCCGAGCGGGCCAGGCCGTAGATCGTGCGGCCGATCGGCAGGCCGTCCACGTAAATGTCCACGGCGGCCACGCCGTCGTCGTCGAGAGCCCAACCGTGGAGGCCAATGACGCCACTCGCGCTATTGCCTCCTCCGACCTTACCGCCGAACGAACCGAACGGCGGCGCCGCCAATGCCGGAGCAGCAACCGCGAGACCAGCCAACACGAACCACGCTGTACGTTTCATCGGGACTTCCTCCAACCTCGTCGAAGCCCGCCACCACCGCTTTCGTCGGCGAGCCGTTTGTCGAGTCTTCGCGCGGATTTCTCTCGAGAGCCTAAGGTGTTACCTTAACTTTTCGGGGCATTGTACGAGCCCTTATGCGCGGGTGTCAATGTCCGCGGCAGACCCGCACCTTGGGGAGTCTCAGGGTCCCGCGGAAAGCCGGCGATGAACGTCAGCGGGAGGTTCCGACCGGCGCCTCGCCGCGGGCGATTCGCGCGGCATCGACCAGGTTGAACGCCTCTCGGCGCATTTGGGCGCGTTGGCGGTCCTCTTCCGGATAGCTCGGTCGGTAGCCGAGACGGTTCTCGTCGACGGTGAAGGGCCGCATGAGGTCTTCCTTGCCGACGAGGGTCTGGTTCCGATGGAAGTAGGCCATGTCGTAGTTGTTCGACATGATGATGGCTTCCTCCGGGCAGGCGTCGACGCAGTAGCCGCAGAAGACGCAGCGGAGCATGTCGATCTCGTAGACCAGCGGATACTTCTCGATGTTCTCGTCCGGGTGCTCACCGGCCTCGATGTGGATGCACTCGGCCGGGCAGTTGGTGGCGCACAGGAAGCAGGCCACGCAGCGCACCGAGCCATCGGGCCGCGTCGTCAGGATGTGGTGGCCGCGGTAGCGGTGGGAGTAGTTCCGCCGCTCCTCGGGGTAGTTGATGGTCATGTTCGGACCGCGGCCAAACAGGTTCTTGACGAAGTGCCGGAGGGTCACGAACAGGCCCGCGATCAGCGGCAGATAGAGCCGCTCGCCGAGGCTCGGCTGGTAGGGCGCCACCTGCTTCGGGTGCGGCGACGCGTACTCGAGCCCGTCGATCCGGGCCGGGGTGTATTCGACGCTCATCGTTCGAGCTCTCCGGCGATGACGTTGAGGCCACCGAGGGTGATGATCGAGTCGGACATGCTGCCGCCCTGGATCAACCGCGGAAAGGTGGCCATGAGCGGGAAGCAGGGCGGCCGGACCTTGATCCGGTAGGGCTTGGCGGAGCCGTCCGAGATCACGTAGAAACCGACCTCGCCGTTGGCGCCTTCGACCATGTCGTAGATCTCCCCTGCCGGAACCTGGATGCCGTCCATGATCAGCTTGAAGTGGTAGATCATGGACTCCATCTGGTTGTAGCACTGCGCCTTCGAAGGCAGGGCGACGTGGGGATCGGCGACGATGACCGGCCCTTCCGGCATGCCGCGATCGAGCAGCTGGCGGATGATCGAGAGCGACTGGTCGATCTCCATCATCCGGATGCGGAAGCGGTCGTAGATGTCGCCGCCCTGGAGCACCGGGACTTCCCAATCGACCGTGTCGTAGAGGTCGTAGGGGTTGGTCTTCCGGACATCGAGGCCGACGCCGGAGGCACGCAGACAGGGCCCCGTCCAGCCCCAGTTGACCGCTTCTTCCCCGGAGATGGCGGCGACGCCGATCGAACGCTTCTGCCAGATGGTGTTCTTGTCGATGAGCGCCTGGACGTCGGCGATGCGCGGCGGGATCAACTCGAGGAGCCGCCGGCAGCGCGCCTCGAAGTCCGGCGGCACGTCCGCCGCGAGGCCGCCGATACGGCCGTAGGAGACGGTGAGCCGGGCTCCGGCGCAGGCTTCGATCAAGCCGTAGATCTCTTCGCGGACCTGGAAGAAGTACCAGAAGTTGGTCAGCGCCCCGGCATCCACCAGCGTCGCACCGTTGCACACGCAGTGGTCCATGATCCGGGAGAACTCGGACAGGATGGTCCGGACCCAGACGGCCCGCGGCGGCGCCGCGATGCCCAGGAGCTTCTCCACCGTCCGGCAGTAGACAACGTTGTTGATGAACGAGGAGCAGTAATTCAGCCGGTCGGTATAGGGGATCACCTGCTGCCAGTTGTGCGTCTCGCACATCTTCTCGAAGCAGCGATGGAGATAGCCGATCTCGACGTCCGAGGCGACGATGGTCTCCCCGTCGAGCTCGGCGATCAGCCGGAAGGTGCCGTGCATCGCCGGGTGGGACGGGCCGATGTTGATCGTCATCCGCTCGAACATCTCGTCGACCGAATCGGGGACTTCGAGCTTCGGCTTGTAGATGTCCGCCTCGGTCAGGATCCAGCGGCGGGCCGCATCGTAGTCCTTGCGCAGCGGGTGGCCCTGGAACGCCTCATGGCACAGGATGCGCCGCAGGTTCGGGTGGCCTTCGAAGCGGAAGCCGAACATGTCGTAGGCCTCGCGCTCGAACCAGTCGACCCCGCGCCACACGGGGATCAAGGAGGGCAGCGTGGGGTCGGCCTCGGTCAGCGGTACCTTCAGGCGCAGCCGGGCGTTGCGCGGAATCGAGTACAGGTGGTAGACCGCCTCGAAGCGCTCTTCGCGATCCGGATAGTCAACCCCGCACAGGTCCATCAGCAGGTCGAACTGGGTGTCCTTGTGGTTGCGCAGGTCGCGGGCCAAGTCGCCCAGTACGTCCCGGGAAACGATCCAGGTTTCCTGGTCCGCGTTCTCCTGAACCAGAATGCTGCCGGCCGGGTACTTGTCCAGGAGCGGCGAGCGCTCGGTCGAGGTCACGCTCACGCCCCACCCGCCTTCTTGGCCCCACTTCGAGATTGGGCCAGGCGTGCCCGATCCCGGACCACTTTCTCTTTGAGCTGCAGGATGCCGTAGATCAGGCCTTCCGGGTTCGGCGGGCAGCCCGGGACGTAAACATCCACGGGGATGATCTCGTCGATCCCCTGCATGACGTGGTAGGCGCGGTAGAACCCGCCCGAGCAGGCGCAGGCGCCCATGGAGATGACCCATTTCGGGTCGGCCATCTGGTCGTAGATCTTTTTGAGGACCGGCCCCATCTTGTCGTTCACCGTGCCGGCGACGATCAGGACGTCGCTCTGGCGCGGCGAGAAGCGCACGACCTCGGAGCCGAATCGGGCCATGTCGTAGTGGGACGAAACCGTCGCCATGAACTCGATCGCGCAGCACGCGGTGCCGAAGGGAAACGGCCAGAAGGAATGGCGCTGGGACCAGTCCTCGAGCTTGTCGAAGGTCGTCGTGAGCCAGCTCTCGCCGGTCGCCACCGACTCGGCCTTGCGGCTCGTCTCTTCCGCGGGCAGTACGTTCAGGGCCATGGGTTCCTCCGCGGCGAGGATCTTACCAGCTTGTGCGGAGTGTCACGAGCGGAGTCGCGAAGAGCCGCGGTGCTAGAGTGAATCGCCATGGATCTCGACGTCACCAAGCGTTTGGCCGCGGCGCTCGAGCGCGAGGGAGTCGAGTACGTCGTCTTTGGAGGCGTGGCTCTGAATCTCCTCGGCCTGGCCCGCGCCACTCAGGACCTGGACCTCTTCGTGGCACCGAATCGGTCCAATCTCGAGGGGTTCAAGCGTGCCTTGTACCAGGTCTTCGAGGACCCTACCATCGATGAGATTTCCGTCGACGAGCTCCTGACCGACTATCCGGCCGTCCAGTACGCTCCGCCGCAGGGAGACTTTCACCTCGACATCTTGACCCGACTCGGTGAGGCGTTCCGGTTCGAGGACCTCGAAGCGGTGACGATCGACCTCGCCGGGCAACCCATCCGAGTGGTGTCTCCCGCTACTCTCTACCGCATGAAGCGCGACACCGTACGGCCCAAGGACCGCGCCGACGCCGAGGCGATTCGCCGCCGGTTCGACCTGGGAGACTTCTGATGCCGGTCCGCAAGTTCAAGTCCCTAGAGGAGATGGAGGACTCCAATTGGTACGAGCCGGGCGACCCTCGCTTGCTCGCGGCCATCGAGCGCGTCTGGCGCTTCGCCCGAGAAACTTGCCCGGTATCCATCCCCCCCGGCGTCTACCGCCACCGCACGATCGAAGAAGCCCAGGCCCAACGTGAGGCATGGGAAGAGGCCAACTTCCGCGCCCTCTGGGCGAGCCGAGGGCTTCAGATCGAAAACCCGTTTCGCGGTCTCTGAACGGCCTCACAACCCACTGCGCAGCGCCGTCAGGTAGTCCCGGCTCTCCGAGATCGAGTTGTGCCCGGCCCTGGGCAGCACGACCCGGCGGGCTACTCCGACGGTGAACCGGTCGAAGAGCTGATCGGAGCTGGCCCGCGGAATGACCTCGTCCCGCTCGGCCACGATCAGGAGGGTCGGCGCGGTGACCCTCGGCGCGTAGCGGCCGGACTCGAACTTGTCGCGCATCAGCCAGCGGACGGGAAACCAGGGGAACTGCTCGGCCCCGAGGGCCGCCAGGCTGTCGTAGGGCGTCACCAAGACGAGCCGGGTCACCGGGCGCTCGACCGCCAGTCGCACGGCCACGCCGCTGCCGAGACTTCGCCCGACGACGGAGACCTCTGAATGATCGGCCCGCACCAGATCGAACAACGCCGCCGCGTCCGCATGGAGAGCCGCTTCCGAAGGCGCACCGGGAGCGCCCGCATAGCCCCGAAAGTGCAGCAGGAAGAGCGAGTGCTCCGGGAACGCCGTCGCGAAGGCGGGTAGGTTGAACGACACGTCCTCGGCGTTGCCCCCGAAGTAGAGGATCGCCCTCGACCCCGGGACGCGACGGACCGTGACCGCCAGTTCGGCGCCACCCGGCGACCGCAGGCGCGTCAGCCCCTCCCCCACCGCCGGCCGGCCCCGCGGAGGCAGGTAGATCAGGGAGCGCTGGCCGAAAAGCAGGAGCAGACAGGCGCCCAGGTAGAGACCAAGCAGCGTGACGACTACGCCGAGGAGAGGTCTGACCATCGAGAGCGGAGTCTAGCCGCTGCCGAGACTTGCTATGGACCGCTGCAGGTTTGCACGCGCGGATTCCTCGAGTCGTTCTCGGAAGTACGCGGAGCTCAAAAGGACAGGTCTCGCCAGAAACCCCGCGAGCACTTCCCTCCGTTTGCGCCGGAAAAGGAAGCCCGGTACCCAGCCGTACTCCGCCCGAATCTGTTTCTCGTACTCGTCGAACCGCTCGCGGGGTGCACCGAGGATTGCCAGATCCACATCAACCAGCAGGCGTTCATCTGTCGTTTGCGGCGGCGCAGCGTGCTTCGTCGCCATCACCAGAGCGCCCACCCGTTCACGGACCTCGGAGTCGACACCTCGGTCGATCAACTCTGCGTTGGCCCATTCGGCGCTCCGCAGCTCATTGTCTTGGCGCTCGAGGGCGTAGACCGCGTCATGAAACCAAAGGGCGATTTCTACCTCGCCGGGGTGCTCGGCTTGGTCGAGGACGGGTTCGAGCCAGCCCAGGCACTCAGAGAGATGCTGAAGCGTGTGGTACTTGCGGTGGGGTTCCGAGTAGGCGGCGAGAATTTGGGTAAGAACTGGGTCGTCGGCCGGGGCGGACACCGCCAGTTCGGCCCAGGCGCGCGTCCAGGACTCGCGCATCGCTCGGTCACTCATCGCTATCCTCACTCACGCCAGAACGTGCCGGCAGGATCTCGGCCAGTTTCTCGCCGCCCGAACCGCCCAACTCCATGTACTTCTCGATCAGATCCCGCATCCGATCGGCGCGCGCTCCCTCTTTCATCAACCTCTCGATCGTCGAATAGAGATCACCAAGGTCCCGAGTTTCTACTGCACCGCGCTTGAGCAGAACCAGAACAAGACGACCGAAGAGGTCGGGACTACTCCCCGCCAATCCACCACCCTCAAGCTCGAAGAGGAGGTCGGAGCGCGCACTGCCGCTGCCCGGGAGGTTCTCCAGCCTCGGCACCACCTCCTCGAGTTGACCCGCCAGGTGAGCAACCCAGCCCACGAGAGCCGAAAACTCCAGCACGTCAGGAGGAGGCGGAAGTCTCGCTCGCAGCTCAAGATAGCGCCCGAGCCAAGCCGTCCAGACCTCCGCTCTCTGGTCAGGTAGGAGCGACTCCAGCCAGGAGCCAACCTCCCAAGCGAATCGCGCCCGATCTTCATCGTTTGCCTTTTCGAGGAAGGCCTTGAACCAAGCCTTTTCGAGTGGGTCGTCGGGAACCGACGAGGCCGCCACGGCGACGAACTGGCCGTACTTTTCCCTCTCCCCAGCGAGTTCCTCAAGATGGCTCGCCAGCTGAACGGCTCCGGCGTTGAGAGCTTCCATCACCGCCGCGCTGGGGCGGCCCCACCCCAAGAAGCCGTGCCACGCCTGACCAGCTTGAAGAGGGTCCCGATCCCAGTCGAACAAGGGCACCAAATGGGTCACCGTCCATTCGGAATCCACGGCTTGAAAGTAGTGGAGCTGGCTCGCCAAGACGAGCCGGCCCATCGCGGAGCCCGTTCCTTTGCCACGAAGAAACGCCCCCAGCAGCTCTTTCGACTCGCGAGGTAAGCCAGGTCCCGTTCGCGGGCCCGGTCCAAGCAGCAGACCGACCGCCCGGGTAGCGAACTCGGCGATTTGCCCTCCGGGGTGGTTGACCGCCTGGTCCAACCAGCCCGAGTCGTCGCCATAAATGAGGAGTGGAGTCGCGTCAGCCAACGCAAGGAGCTTCTCGGCTAGCCGAATACTGCTTCGGATCATTCCCACTGTGGCAGCAGGCGCTTGCTGCTCAGCACGGCCTCGGATCAGTCTAGTGAGCGCCTCAACTTGGGCGGCAAGAAAGTGAGGCCGGACAACGACTTCCAGAACCTGGTTCCATTCGCGAGAAGTGAATGCCCGAGTCTCCCAAGCACCCAGAATTTCAGGCCAGATCGCATGATCGGCGGGCACCGTCTCGATCAGGGTCCGAGCCAGACTCAGCGACCACTTGAAGTTTTCGGCGGCACAGCGCGCAGTTTCCGCCAGGAGGCCGCCGGAGGGGTCGAGGCCGAAAGGTGGTGCACTAGCAGAAGTCTCCTCAAACGCAGCGAGCCAGTCAGCGGGAGAGAGACGAATGATCTCGGAGGCCGCAAGGGGGCTCACTTTTCGGACGCTCACTACGAGGTCATCTGGCGAGTCGAGATCTAGGTGTTTTCGAGGCTTGAAATCTGGGAAGCGCTCCAGCACGGCGGCAATTTCTCGGTCCACCAGCGAATCCAAGGGGGCTGCGCGCTTCAGCCAGGCCAGCAAGTTGTACCAACGGTAGGCCGCGCTCCTGGCCGAGTCTCCAACTCCGCAATTGTCGAGCCGGTCGCAGTGCAAGCGTCTGGCCCGCACGAGGAACAGATTGCGATGCCGATTGGAGCAGAGAGGGTACGCTTCTGCCAGCACCCGGAAGACCTCCGACTTAAAGGCCCGCTCAGCCGGCAACCGCTCAGCTAGAAGGTGGTCGAGCTTTTCCCTCGGCCGCCAACTCTTGGACTTCGCGAAGCCATACAGGCCGAGCTGAACCAACTGGGGCGCGCTCGCAGCCAACCACAGCTCGACGACCGCTGCGGCATAGACTGGGGCCGAAGCGAGCAGCTCGTCGAGTACGTCCCTGCCGATGTCCAGGAACGAACCTCCCCGCCTGCGATTGAGGCGGCCTCGGAGTTCCGAGTCTTCTCCCTTCGGTCTCAGTACCCAAGAGCGCTCGAGACTCCACCAATCTTCCGAGGAATCCGAGCTTTCCAACGTGGCCTGCCAACGCCATCGCTGTTCGAGCACCTCGAACAGCACCGACACCAACGGACGTGCGAGAGAACGAATGTGTGCCCGGAGCTCTTGCCAGCTGGCGTTCAGATGCCCAACGGAGTCATCGACGCTGAAGGAGAGTTTCAACTCACTTGTGAGCCTCCACGAGCTCTCTTCTTCGAATCGCGGGGAGCAATGCAGTAGGTGGCCGAGGATCTGAGTGACCAACAGAGGGTGATCCTGCGGCGAGAGGCGGTCGAGCCAAGAGGACAGGGGGTGTATCGGTGCCGTCGGCGAAGTTCGCTCGATCAGAAGTGCGGCCCACGCCGCCGTCCTGCGCGCCTGGTCTTCCCCCGCCACGCCTCCGTTGGCAAGCGTAGAGAGCACTTGCTGTGCGGCCATCACCGCGAGGGCGTTACCAACCGGGCACCCAGTTTTCGAGGCGATCCGCAAGGCTGCTTTGCCGCGAGGCCCCAGCGGGTCCTCGGTGAACCACAAGGCCAAACGGCGAAGCCGTTCCTGATCGCCTTCGAAGGAAAAGAGTGGAGCGAGGAGCCCCTTCGACGCTGCCCAGTCGAGCCAGGCAGGGTCCGTGGCGCGCGTGTAGAAGAGGTGCCGTCGCTGCTCACTGCGAAGGCAATATTCGAGCTCGCCGACGCCTCCTGGATCCAGGCCTTCGGGTTCCGACTTCAGGAGGCTCTTCAAGCGTTGACTCCACTCGAGGAAGCCTCGACCGCGGAATCTGACCCAGGCACGAAGTGCTTCCGACAAGGCCCGGTGGTCATCCGATGGGGCGTCGTATTCAATGGCTTGAATGCCAAGAAGCTCCCATTTCTCCTTCTCTCCGGCCACGGTCAGTCCGAAGCGGCCCTTGCCCGAGGTCGGCGCCAAGCCCCGAGTCAAGTAGCTCATCACTGTGTCGCTGTAGCCGTAGCCAACGAAAAGTATCGTGTACTCCCGGAAGAGATCCACCACGAAACGCCCGGCCCAGCCTTCGGTGAGATACGCCCGACCGAAGTCCGCGTCGGTCAACACCAGCTCTTCGGGTGACCGGCCCAACACTCCATGGAGGTGAACCAGTCCTTCGAACTTCGAGCCCACTGGCAGGGCGGGGGCGGCGTAGACTTCGGGCTTGGTCGCAGGACCTCGGTCGGAGATCGCTCCCTCGAAATGGCGATCGAAGTTGGTGGTGACGATCCTCAGCGTCCTCGATCCGAAGAGACCGACGAGACTCTCGTGCAGCGAATTGAATCGGGACCCTGGTTTGTCGAGTAGCTCGGCCGCCCGCCGATGGACGGGTTCTCCTTGGTCCTGGGCTCGGCCGAGTACCCGATCCAGCTGCCCCCGCTCTTCTTCCTGCAAATTCCGGCGGACAATCTTCTCGACCAACTTGGGAAAAAGCGGGAGGCAGGATGGGGCGTCTCGTGAAACTCCGGCCCCAGCGAAAACCACGAGGCGATCCTCCTCGAGGGCGGTAAGCAGGTCATCGGGAAAGTCGATTGAGCCGATCTGCATGCTCGTAGTCTCGGCCGAATGAGAACCTCGCGCAAGGTCGGCACGGAAGCGCCTACACTTCCCGCCGATTCACCAACCCCGGAGGCCCCATGCACGACCCACTCGTCGAAACCTGGCTGATTCACGATCGCATTCACCGTTACCTGCTGGCCGAGATCGCGGCGGAGGCGCTGCCGCTCGCCTTGGCGCCCAAGCACCGCACGGTCGGTGGCTTGTTCGCCCATATTCACAACGTGCGGCTGATGTGGTTGAAGTCGGCGGCGCCGGAGTTGCTCGCGGGGCTCGAGAAGCTGGAGGCGGACGGCCTGACGAAGGCGGCTCTCGAGCAGGCCCTGACGTCCTCGGGCGAGGCCATCGCGGAACTGATGCGACTCTCCTTGGCTGCGGGTGGCAAGGTCAAGGGCTTCAAGCCCCACGTCACCGCTTTTCTGGGCTACCTCATTTCCCACGAATCCCACCACCGCGGCCAGATCACCTGGAACCTGAAGAGCTCCGGGTATCCGCTCAGCCAGAAGGTCTCCTTCGGACTGTGGGAGTGGGGTGTTCGGTGAGACGGTGTTACGATTCGTTCCTCATGCAGTGAAGTTCGGTCGAGGCTGAAACCGAGCCGCCCTGGAACCCGAACCGAGTGCCGCGACCGCGGGCCTCAAAGCATCAGGAAGGCATTTTTCGAGACGACAGATGAACGAAGGAACCGCTCTACGGCGCAAAATATTTTTCTTTATACATATTCCGAAGTGCGCAGGGACAACGCTCCGGGCGATCATGCGGCGCAATTTCCGTGGCGGCTACGTCGAGGAGTACCGGCTGCTCGAGCCGCGGTCCCTGCGGTATCGCGCGGAGGACTTGAGTCGGCTGGTCGACTTCCTTCCGGAGCTCCGATTCTTCTCGGGACACTGCATCTCCGCCGACCTCCCCTACGACCGTCCGGACGTCGAAGTGATCGGCCTCGCCACGGTGCGAGAGCCGGTCGAACGCATCCTGTCCTGGTACGCCTTCAACCGGAACACCCACCACTACGCCCTGGTCGAGAAAAAACAGTCGCTCGAGGCCTACCTCGACCACGCCCTTGGCGGCTACGACTTCGCGGCCGATCCCTGGCGCTGGTGCCAGGTTCCCGACCTGGTCGACCTGCCCGGGGCGAGGGGGCTCGAACGCATCGGTGACCTGGTCGCCCGCGGTCGGCTCCACCTCTTTCCGATGAACCGTTTCGACGAAATGCTGTGCTTCCTCGAGCGTACCTGGCCCGAGGACTTCGGCGACCTCGCCTACGCCACTCGCGAGAACACCTCGCTCTACGACCAGCCTCAGACGCCTGCGATTCGCGACAGCACGGCCCGGCTCGCGGAGCTGGCGCCGCTGCGCGAGGACCGCCTCCTGCTCGATGTGGCCGACCGCGAGCTGACCCGCAAGATTGCGGAGTTGCCCGAGGGGGTCGTCGGTTTCTCCCGGCGACTGGAGGAGTTCCGGAACCGCTGCACCCGCGCGCAGTCCGCCGAGAAGTGGCTGCGCAGGCCTCTCCGGCGTGCGCGGGGCCTGCTGCCCGGGCGGGACTAGCCAGCGGGAGCGGCAGCCGGGCCGCTGCCCGAAGGAACCACTGCTCGAAGAGCAAGGGCCGCGGCCGGGCTGTCTCATCCGACCTGTTGCATGCACTTGCATTCTTCTGATGCCCGATCCGGCACCGGGACGTGTCAGATCGCGTGGGGTTGCGGTCGTCATAACGGGGCGTTGGGGAATGGTTCCCCGGCGCCCTTTTCTCGTAAAGGAGAGTCCCCCATGCCTCGTCGCTTCCTTCGCCTCGCGTCCCCCTCTCTCGCCCTGATCCTGATGCTCGCCGGGGCCACCGGCCTCGCCGCGGCGGACGGCTCCGCCACCCGACTGTTCGTGAGAGACGCCTGGACCGGCCTCGCGGTGACCGAGGTCCAGGCCCTGGCCGGCTCGCCGGCGGAGCTTCGGGTCGAGGCGGCGCCCGCGGCCGACGCCGTGGGTCACTTGGGCTTCCCAAGCGCCGTCGTGGGTGAGCGCCTGGAAGTTCGGGCTCCCGGCTACCGGCCGCTGGTCGAGCATGCCTTCGCCCCAGACCTCGAGAATGCCACCACCGCCGTGTGGCTCGTACCCAGGGAGCGGCCCGAGGAGCTGCGACCGGAGACCCTCGCCGCCCGTCGCCTGCCGGCCACGACGATGCTCCACGGCCACGTGGTGGACCCGGAATCGGGCCTCCCCGTCGCCGGCGCCGCGGTGTCCGTCGCCGGCACCGGGAACGCCACCACCACCAACGATCGGGGCTACTTCCTGCTCTACACCAAGGGCACGAAGGTGATCTCGCCGGCCGACGTCCCGGAGTTCGCGGACCTGGTAGTCGCGGCGCCGGGGCACCGGACGACCCGGCTCCTCCACATCGCGCTCTTCGAGGACGACTTCCACTTCATCGTCGACCTGCCGCCCGGGGACGGAGAGATCTCCCGCGACCTGTCCCACAAGCTCTACCCGATCGGCTTCGAAGAGGGCCTCGAAGGCCGGGTCGATCACCGCGAAGACGCTGGGGACCTCGAAACGGCGACCGCAACGGCCGCCGCGGGTTTCGATCATGCCGCCTTGGCCGCCACGGCCGGCGGCCTGCAGGTGATCAACCCACCCGACAACATCAATGTGACCGGCTTCGGCCTGGTGCCCCTCGAGGTTTATCTGTCCCGCGGCCTGTGCGCCGAGTGGGTTTCGAGTTGGGGTGCCAACTCCCTCGCGGCCGGCGCCATCGCCTACCGCAGCTACGGCGCCTGGAACCAGATCAACGTGGGGTCGATCTGCACCACGACATCCTGCCAGGTATACAACAACACCTACAACGCCAACTGCGACGCCGCCGCCCAGCGCACCACCGGCATCCTGCTCCAGCGCCTCGGAGCGGTGGCCCGGTCGGAATACTCGGCGGAGAACAACTCCCTGCGCTGTGCGAGCTTCAGCTGCGTGAACAGCGACCTGTCCTGCGGCACCGGCCGGGCGGGCTCGCCCGCGGCCAGCTGGCCGTGCCTTTCTGACAGTCACCTGTTTGATCAGGGGCCCGGAACCTGCTGCTTCGGCCACGGTCGCGGCATGTGCCAGTGGGGCAGCCAGGCGTGGTCCCGCGGCGGGCAGTTGTGGAACTGGATCACGGACAAGTACTTCAACAACTTCGGAGCCGGCACGGGCCTGCGAACGATGTTCATGACCAGCCCCTTCGACATCGTCTCGGCCACCTTCCCAGCCTCCGTCACACGGGGAACGACGATCACCCTCAATGAGACGCTGCGCAGCTATACCGACTGGAACCAAGGCCAGATCATGCTCGGCGCTTCCTTGAGCGGCCCGAGCTCGATCTCCGATCCGGCGCGAGACAAGAAGGTCACGGTGCTCGCGCGCACCAGCTTCGCCGTCCAGTCGCGGACCACGGCGGTGTCGCGGCAGTTCCTGGTTCCCGCCACCGCCCCGCGCGGCACCTACAACCTGATCGTGGCGATCTGGCTGGACACCAATGCCAACAACTTGATCGACGCCGCGGACAAGCCGCTGCGCACGCTGACCTATCCCTCGGCCATCGTGGTCAACTGACGCCACCGGGGAGCCGAGGCCGCGGTCTCGGCTCCCCGTCGCCCCTTGGTATGTCCGAGTTATACTGCCGCCATGAAGATCGCCATCTCCCTTCCCGACCCTCTCTTCGACACCGCCGAGGAGCTCGCCCGCGAGCTCGGCCTGTCGCGCAGTCGCCTCTATGCGCGGGCTCTCGCCGAATTCGTCTCCCGACTCGGCAGGGGTGAGGTCACGGCGCGCCTCGACGCCGTCTATGGCGATCCCGTTCGGGACGAGCTCGATCCCGTACTCGCCGAGATGCAGGCCTCCTCCCTTCCGCCGGAGACGTGGTGAGCCCGTCACCCCGGCGCGGGGAAATCTGGTGGGCTTCGCTTCCCACCCCACGGGGCTCCGAGCCTGGGAACCGGAGACCTGTCCTCGTCGTGCAGTCGAACCGTTTCAACGACAGTCGGATCGGAACCCTGCTCGTGGCCGTCGTCACCTCGAACCTGCGCCTCGGAGATGCCCCCGGCAACGTTCGGCTGCGACCGGCGGATTCGGGTCTACCGAAGGCCTCGGTGGTGAATGTCTCGCAGCTGCTCACCCTGGGTCGCGAATTCGTGACCGAGCGGGTGGGTGCCCTGCCGGCGGTCCCGATGAACGAGGTGAGCGAGGGTCTACGGCTGGTCCTGGCGCTGTAGGGGTTACCCCAGGGCCGAGGCTACGGCCTCGGCGTGCTATCCGAGGGCCGAGGCAACCGCCTCGGCCCCGTGTTGCGCGGAGACGATCACCGGTGTGATGCCCCCGCCCGGCTGGACCCAGTGTCCCACCCGCCAGAGGTTCTCGAGGGGGCCGTGGATCCCGGGGCGACGGGCGCCCAGCTGGTCGGGCGCCATCTCCCAGCCGAGCATGGCGCCCGCGAGGTTCCGGGTGAAGCGGTGGGAGGTAAGCGCACTGGCTGTGGTGACGACTTCGATGTGCTCGCGGATGCCGGGAATCACGGATTCGAGCTGGGCGAGCAGATAGGACTCGATCTCGGCCTTCTGGGCGCGCCAATCCGAGACGCCCTCGTAGTCGAGGTCGAGGACTTTCTGGAGGATCACCACCTGCTTGCCCGCCGGCGCCATGCTCGGCTCGTAGAGAGTGGGCGAGAAGATTTTGAAGCGCAGGCCGCCGCGGCCCATGGTGTCCGGGTCCCAGCTCTGCCAGTAGTAGCCCTGGGCGCGCTCGAGCACCTCGCTGGGGACTCCCGAGAGGCCGAGGTGGGTCAGGTAGCACGGGAAGCTGGGGCGCAATTCGCGCACCTGGCGGGCCAGTTCCGCCGGCACGACCTCCGGTGGAAGTAGTCGCTCGAGGGTCTGCCGCAGATCCGCGTTCGAGACGATGGCCCGGGCTCCGATGCGCCTGCGACCGATCAAAGGGCCGCGGGTGGTGGTGACATCGAGGGCCACGGCCCGGCCCGCCTCGACCACGATGCCCTCGACCGTCGAGCTCATCAGGATGTCCCCGCCGGCCTCCTCGACGGCGCGCGCCAGATCGTCCGCGAAGGCCTGGGAGCCACCCACGGGGTAATAGTTCCCGAGGAAGTAGGACAACCGCAGCATGGAATCGAAGACGAACGAGGTCCGCGACGGCGGCCCACCCCAGTGGGGTCCGTCGGCGGTGAGAATCAGCTTGAGGGCGGGGTCCGCGAAGTGGCGGTCGAGGGCCTGACGCAGGGTCTCGTGGCGCCAGCGGTCGAGGCGCGGGGTGGGCTTGCCCTTGAAGTACTCGAGGGTGCCGAGCAGGTAGGCTTCCCGCACCTCGGCGAAGAAGGCCTCGAGGCTGGCCCGTTCGGCCGGAAACCGCTCGTCGAGCCGCCCGCGGTAGACGTCGAAATCCGCCGGCACCACGAAAGTGGAGCCGTCCGGCAGGTGAAAGGTGTCGACCGGGTCCATGGGCACCCAGCGGGTGGTGACGCCGATCTCGGCCATCAGCTTCGAGGTCAGGGCCTGGGGATTGCCCAGCAGAGGATAGAAGTGGGTGGCGGCGTCGAAGGTGAAGCCGCCGCGGCGAAACGTCGAACAATAGCCGCCAACCATGTAGTGCTGCTCGACGAGCAACACCGAGTAGCCCTTCCGGGCGAGGAGCGCCGCCGCGGTCAGGCCGCCGATGCCCGCGCCCACGATGGCGACGTCGTAGCGCTTCTTGGGTTCCTCGTTGCGCAGGCCGCGAAACGGTCGCTTCGCCAATCAGTCCCCCTCGACCAGAACCGGGCGATTGCGCCCATACGCCTCGTGGGCGGCCACGAACTCCCCCGACGTGATCGCCGCGCCCATGGAAAGCTCGCCCGCCAGCACCGTGGCGGCGGCGATCTCGGCCAGGCGCCGGGCCTTGCCGGTGCCGAAGCAGCCGAGCAACTCGAGGCACTCCCGGCCGGTGCCCAGGGCCGTCCCCCCGCCCACCGTGGCCACCGTGAGCGACGGCAGCTGGACGCTGGCATGGAGATCGCCATCGCCGACCTCTTCGAAACAGGTGACCGAGACGGCTGAGTTGACCACATTGGCCACGTCTTGGCCACAGGCGATGAACAGCGCGGCGAGGCCGTTGGCCGTGTGGCCGTTGTAGCCGAGGGCGCCGGAGTGGAGGTGTCCGAGGACGGTCAGCCGCCACAGCTCCTCCATCTGCCGGGCCGTCACCCGCAGGACCGCGCGCAGGACGCGGCGCGGAATCGTGACCGCCGCGGTGACGCTCTTCCCCTTACCGCCAGCCAGGAGCGCTCCCGCGGGGCGCTTCTCGCCGCAGGCGCCGGAGAGGATCAGGAAGCGCTCGATCGCCGGCGGCTCCCGCTCCCGGTCCGCCGCGAGGACGACCTGGCACGCCGCGTCGGTCGCCTTGACGATCATGTTCATGCCGTGGGCGTCGCCGGTCTGGTAGCAAAACGTCGCCAGCACATGGCGGCCGGTGACGAGGGCCTCGATTCGCAGCAGCCGGCCGTGGCCGGTGGTGGTCGCCACCACGGCCTGGAGCTGTGCGAGGCGCTCGGACAGCTCGCGGGCGAGCGCCACGGCGGCGGTCGCGTCGCGGCACACGAAGACCGGGGTCACGCGGTTTTCGTCCAAGGTCACCCGTGCCGTGGCGCCGCCCGACCGGGTGATCGCCACCATGCCCCGCTCGAAGGAGCGGACGAGGGCTCCCTCGGTGGTGGCGAGGGGCACGTAGACCTCGCCGTCGGCGCTTTCTCCCAACACCCGCAGGGGCCCCGCAATGCCGAGCGGCACCTGGGCCGCGCCGATGGGATTCTCGACGTTGCCACGCCAGGCGCCGTGGGACGCCCCGGCGGCGCCCACGAGAGGGAGGTCCACGCCCGTCCGGGCCTCGAGCCAGGCTCGGCGCGCGGCGACCTGGTCGTCTTCGTAGCCCTGGCGCTCGAGGCGCGGGATCAGCTCGATCCGGTCCATGCTTCGGGGGTCCTTCCGATCAGTGTCTACTGCCTCAATCGTCGAAACCCGCGGCCAGGGGCCACGGCCCTCCGATTCGGGGTGCTACCCTCCGTTCCACCATGGCGAACGAGCCTGTGCGATCCCTCCGTCTCCAGCTGTCTCCCGAGGCGCGCGCGGCCGCCGTCCGCGATCTCGGCCCCGGCGAGACCCTGCGCATCGCCTTCGCCGGCGGCTGTGGCGCGATGGGATTTCGCCTCGCGGCCGCTCGAAAAATGGTCGACGGCGACCTCCTCCTCGAGATCGACGGAATTCCCGTGGCCCTCGACTCCCGCGCCGCCACCGAGCTCGACGGCGCCACGCTTCTCTACGATGAGGACGAGGGGCTCGTCCTCGATCACCCCAGCTGGGGGGTGTCGTGCTGACCACCGCGGCTGCCGGATGTGCCGAGGTTCGCGCCGCTGCACAACCTGGGACCGCGTCGTCACGCTCGAGGCCACTCTTCGGCGCCTGATCTGACTCCAGCCTCCCGGCTTCCCCTCCCGTTTCTGGCCCAGCCCGAGTCCGCGCTGCGGATTCACCGTGGGTTCACGTGTGCCCGCTATTTTCGAGGCTCTCACAACCGCGGCGGCTTTTCGCGGCACGGGCATCCAACGGATTGCGGGCGATTCGTCCGCAGAGGGCGAAACCACGATGCGACGGTGGGCTTGGGCTTTTCTGGCCGTGCTGGCTTTGGGTCTCAGTTTCCAAGGAACTCGGGGCTTGTGGGAACCCGACGAAGGCTACTACTCGAATGTGGCGCTACGCATGGTCCACGGCGAGGATTGGCTCGTTCCCCGGCTCAACGGTGAGGCCTTCCTCGACAAACCTCCCCTCTTGTACTGGATCATGGCCCTCGGGGTGAAGGCCCTCGGCGCCACCGAATGGGGTCTGCGCGCGGGCAACGCCGTGGCGTTCGGTGCCGCCGCCGTGTGGATCGGACTGCTCGCGGCGCGCTGGTGGGGACAACGGGTCGGCACTCTCGCGGTCTTCGTCTATGCGACGTCGGTTGGCCCCTTCTTGGCGGCCAACGTCATTACGCCGGATACCCTCTTGGCGGCCTCTGTCACGGGGGTGTACTACGCCTTCTGGCGGGAGAGGACGACGGTACCCGGCTCACGTTCCCGCTGGGCCTGGGCGATGCTCCTCGGCACTCTTCTCGGACTGGGGGCGCTGGCCAAGGGTCCCGCAATCCTCGTCTTCGCCGCGCCGCTCGTGCCGCTTGCCCTCCACAATCGCTGGCGTGGAGGTCCTCGGCTGGGTCCTCTCTTCTTCGCGTCGGTCGTCTTTCTGGGGATCGCCCTGCCCTGGTATTTCGCGATCGCCGAAAACCTTCCGGGGGCAGCCGACTACCTCTACCAGAGTCAAGTTTCCGGCCGGTTGTTCTCGACCGCACTCGAGCGGAACTCCGGGCCCTGGGGCGGGCCCAAGGTCTACTTGCCCACGCTCGTCGTGGGCACCCTTCCCTGGGGACTCCTCCTCTTGGCTGGCTTCTCCCGCCTCGGCGCCGTTCTCCGAGGGCTGCGCAGTCGCTCCTGGGCGCTGCCGTCTCCCGCCGGTCTTCTGCTCCTCTGGCTACTGCTGCCCTTGCTGGTCCTCTTCGTGGCACGGTCGCGGCTTCCGCTCTACGTCTTGCCGCTCTTTGCCCCCCTGACACTGATCGCTGCCCGGCTCTTGGCAGGGTTCTGGCCGACGACTCCGCGGGGACGTCGGTTCGCAACCGCGGCATGCGTTCTTTGGGTCGGACTGCTCGTCGCCGGCAAGGCGACCGTGGGCCACCTGCCGTTCGGCAAGGACAGCCGACAACTGGCGGCGGACCTCCGGGAGGCGGGAGCCGTCAGCGACGAGCCCCTGGTGCTGATCGACGCCAAACGCAACGGCCTGACCCTGTACGGCTGGACGGAGCTCCAGCAAGCCACCTTCGATCCCACGCCGTACCCCTTCTTCCACCCTCCGAAGCCCATTCGCGAAGTCATCGAAGCCTGTCGGAGGGAGCGTCGGAGGATGGTCTTCCTGGCCTCACCCGGCAAGACCGCCAGCCTGACCGACCTGCTGCGGGACTCCGCCTTACCGTTTCGGACGGCCGAGCTCGAGCGCTACGTACTCTTCTTCGTCGGCGATCCCCTTCCCTCCGCCGGGCGCTCGACCGCGCTCGGCTCCGCTACACCTGCGGCCGTTCAAGTAGCTGCAACGGGCACCGCTGCCCCGGGCGAACCCAGGTGAAGTATCTGGCGCTACCCCGGACACGACTGATCCTCGGGTTCTTCTTGCTATCATCAGTACTGCTGGTGAGTTTCCCCAGTCTCGATCTCAAAGTGTCGCAACTCTTCTATGGCGACTCGGGTTTCTTCCTGGCGGACCAGTGGTGGTCCAAGCTGCTCCATGCGTGCGTGGGCCGGTTGATCGGGTTCACCATGGGCTTGGTCGTGATTCTCTGCGTCTTCAATAAGTTCTCGAGGCGCAACGTGTGCGGGGTCGATATCAAGAAAGTCATCTTCCTCTCCGCCGTCCTGATTCTCGGAGCCGGATTGATCGTCAATGTGCTGTTCAAGAACAACTTCGGTCGCGCCAGGCCTAGAAATGTCATGGAGTTTGGCGGTTCGCAGCGATTCACTCCGGCTTTCGTGATCGCCGACGAATGCGCCACGAACTGCTCCTTCTCGTCGGGAGACGGAGCCGGCGCCTTCTTCGCGCTCGCGTTGGCAGCGGCGTTCCGCCGAAAGCGAGCGCCCCTCCTGGCCGCGTTGGTCTTCGGAGGCCTGGTTTCCTTCGCGCGGATCGCCTCGGGTGCGCATTTCCTCTCGGACACCGTGGTCTCCTTCTTCGTGATGTCGATCACCACGGATGTGATGTACTTTTACCTCCTGTCGCCCCCGCAGTGCCTCCCCCGGCCGCTACCCGAGGCCCTCGAATGAGCGCAGAAAACAGGACCATGCCCCGCGAGAAACTCAGGTTCCAGCTATCTCACACCAAGTTCTCGTTGGTGTTCTCCGTCCTGCTGTATGGGATTTGCAATGCGCTCAACATCGACAAGATCGCCCGCTGGTTCTACCAAGGTGGAAGCTGCGACTACCCGAGCCTGATCGCCTACCTGGTGGCCGGCCTCTGTCTATCGATCGTCGCTTTCTTGCTCCTGGCTCACCGCTGGACGATCAAACCCTTGGCGATCCTGCTCGTCGCCACGAGCGCCACGGCGACCTACTTCATCTCGAAATACGACGTCGCCATCGACCGCTCGATGCTGCTGAACTCGATCCATACGGATGTCACGGAAGTCGGGCAGCTGCTATCGCTTCGGATGATTCCCTATGCCCTGTTCCTGATCGCACTGCCGGTGGCGATCCTTGCTTTCCTCAGGATCACCTTCGCGCCAGCGGGCAGATATCTGCTCGATTCCCTGAAGGTCATCTCGGTCGCCTTGGTGGTCGCCCTCGTGGCCCTGTACTCGAACTACAACGCGATTCATCGAGCCGGCAATGTCTCGAACAAGTACATCGTCTACTCGCTGGTGCCCATCAACGTCCTTTCCGCCACCACGAGCGCACTGTCCAAAACGGTCAAGCCCTTCTTCGAACGCAGAAGGGACGTCGAAATATCCGGGCGAGTGACGGCACCGGGCGACCTGGTGGTCGTACTCGTGGTCGGAGAGTCGTCCCGCAGGAAGAGCTTCAGCCTCTATGGCTACGACCGACGGATCACCAATCCCTTTCTGCAGGAGGCTGACGGCCTCCACCTGCTGAAGGGGATCGCGAGACGCGGGTCGACCTTATATGCGCTGCCGGAGATTTTCGAGAAGGACGGTGTCGCGCTGCCGATGGTCGTCGCGAAGCTCGGCATACCCACCGCGTGCTATGTGAACTACACCCTGTATGACAACTGCAAGTACCCGGGGGAAACCCGGGTGGACCACTGCGGTCACGGCGGAAGGTGCTACGACGAGGATGTGATTCCCTTGTTGGAGGCGAATCTCGCAGCCCATCGCTCCGGCTACCGATTCGTCGTCCTCCACCTGGGGGGCGGGAGTCACGGCCCCACCTACAGCGATCGCCATCCCCCGGAGTTTCAGAAATTCACACCGACTTGCAATGACGCCGACGTGGCGAGCCAGTGCAGCCTTGAGCAGCTCTACAACTCCTACGACAACACGATCCTCTACGTGGACTATGTGCTGAGCGAGATTCTCCTCCGACTCGACGGCTCGGGCGTTCCTTACGTGTTCCTCTACTTGTCAGATCACGGCGAATCGCTGATGGAGGAAGGGCGGATGTTTCATGGCATGCCGCCCGGCATGTCGTTGCCGAAAGAGCAGGCGGAGATTCCGCTGATCGTAAAGGCGTCCGTGCCGATCTCGATCGTCGAGCGCGCCGAATACCGGCAGCAGGAAGTGTTCGATACGGTACTCGACCTGTTCTCCATTCAAACGGAGCTATTCGATCCGGAGAGGAGCTTCATCAAGAGGCGCAAGGAGCCTGCACAGCTCCAGGCGGTCGCGGTGGGGCCCTCGGCAATTAGGCCCTGACCCGGCCACTGCTGTCCCGTAGACTCCGCCGAGTCAAGTTCGCTCCCTTTCTTACCCTCGTTCCCGTTCGCCGTCTCACCCTTCAACGCCCGAACGGGTTACTTCGTAGAGTACGTCCGGAGCTCGTTCGAACGATCATGCGACTGCTGACCCTCCTCGCGTTGCTGGCGGTGGCCGTCTGGCTGGTGATTCACCCGCGACGGTCGAGGATCGTCCGCTACCTGTTCCACCTGCGCTTTCCGATGTTGACCGGCCTGGCGCTCCTGGGCATTGCGCCGGCGGCGTTGTGGGGTGCGCCGTTCCTGCTCGCGAACCTGATCGCGCTGTCGACCTACGGCATCGTGTTCGTGGCCTGCGGTGCGGTGCTCGCGGCCTGGGTCGTGATGATCTCGGCCGAGCTCGTGGTTCGCTACGGTGACGAACGGTTCGACCTGCCCCCGATTTCGGTGCCGGGGGTTCTCCGCCGCTACCGGGTCGGGCTGTTCGCGCTGCTCGCCGCGCCGCTCATTCTCGCGGTCGTGGTGGTCTCGCCTTCGCCCTACTGCCGGGAAGCCTTCGGACCGACGGCCATCGACTTGAACCGGCTGTGCACGCAGCCCGGGTCGCCCCTCGCCTTCGGTGCCCTCGTGATCAAGGCCTTCGCCGCGGCTCTCGGCGTGGCGCTCGCTTGGTTGTCGCTCTTCGCCGGCACCCTGCTCTACGCCGGCTCGCTGCCGCCGGAGGACCCGGCGGCCGATCTTCTGCTGCCCCTCGGGCGCCGCTCCGTGGCCCGCCTGTTGCCCCTGGTGCGCGGCCTCGCGACCTGGGAGCACCGCGGGATTCGCTTGGTCCGACGGGGGTTGGCCGTCGTCCCGCGGCGCTTCGGCCGGCTCGCCGGCGAGCGGATGATCCGTTCCTGGCGCTCTTTGCGCTCCGATCTGTTCGCCGGCTACTTCGAGCCCCGCAGCAGCAAGCTCCGGGCCGGGCAGCGCCTGGCGATGGTGCTCTTCGCCTCGACCCTCACCGTCTACCTGCTGGGGTACTCGGCCACCGGACCCACCGGCGTGGGCATTCCCGCCCTGGCCTATGTTCTGGTGCTGCTCATCTTGCTCGGCTGGGGCCTGCCCGGGCTGTCGTTCTTCCTGGATCGCTACCGCGTGCCGACCTTTCTGCCGCTGGTGCTGTTCACCTACCTGACCCACTGGGCCTCGATCGGCGACCACGTGGTGCGACTCCAGCCGGGTCAAGCGCACTTCACCGCGGTTCTCACCCCGGCGAAGGCCCAACGGGCCGCGACGGAAGTTCAGCAGCGCATGCTCGAGATGCCCGCCGTTGCGGAACCGGCCGAGCCGGCCGACATCGTGGTGACCGCGGGGCCGTTTCAGCCGCCGGTCGTGCTGGTGGCGGCCAGCGGTGGCGGCATCACCGCCTCGTTGTGGACGGCGCAGGTGCTGACCGGCCTCCAGCGCGAGGTGGGCGAAGAGCTCACCCGCTCCATCCGGATCGTCTCTGCGGTCTCCGGGGGCAGCGTCGGCACCCTGTTCTTCCTCGACCGCTTCGACCCCCGCGGCGCCTGCCCGCCCGCCTGGGAGCTCGACGGCATCGTCGCCGCCGCGGGCCGCTCGAGCCTCGAGGCCGTGGGCTGGGGCATCGCCTACCCGGACCTGTTCCGGGCTTTGTTCGGCTTCGTGCCCGGCGACCGCTCCCTCGACCGCGGCTGGGCTCTCGAGCGCGCCTGGCGCCGGCAATTGCTCCACCCGGACGCCAGCTTGCTCGACTGGCAGGTCGACGTGGGTGAGGGCTGGCGCCCCGCCGCGGTGTTCAACGCCACCGTGGCGGAGACCGGCGACCAGTTCCTGTTGACCCCCCTCGACTGGCCGAAGAGCCCGCGGGTACGGCCCACCCGTTCGTTTCTGCGCACCTTTCCCCGGCACGATCTCGAGGTCGTCACCGCCGCGCGCCTGTCCGCCACCTTCCCCTGGGTGAGCCCATTGGCCCGACCGGTCGCCGGACCCGACGACGACGCCAGCATTCCCCGGTTCCACATCGGAGATGGCGGCTATTTCGACAACTTCGGCGTCGACACCCTGGTCGACTGGCTGCGTGCCCTCGGTCCCGCTGAGCTCGCGGACCTCCGCTCGCGCGACGTCGTGCTGGTGTTGATCCGGGCCTTCCCGCAGCCCACCGCCGACGGAGAGATCGCGGCCGGGGCGTCACGCTCAGGTTGGCTCTACGCCGCCGCCGGCCCGGTGATCACGCTGTTGCGAGCCCGCGGAGCCACCCAGAGTGTGCGCGGCAGCGCGGAGGTGGAGCTGGTCCTCGAGCATCTGCGGGCCCAGCACATCGACGCCAACGTGGTGGTCTTCGAGCTCGCCCAGCGCGGTCCGCTGTCCTGGAAGCTGACCCCGGCCGAACGGGCGGCGATCCTGAACGGCTGGGAGGCCGAGCCGATCAGGAACGCCGTGCGGGAAGTTCAGCGCCTGTTCCGATGAAGCCTCAGGGCGAGACCGGGCGGGCGGGTGCGGTCGCCACCCGGCGCAGGTCCGGGTTCGAGTTGCGCCACAGACCGCGGAACCAGCCCGCCACTCGTTCGACGGTGAAGTTGACGTTGGGCAGGACCACCAGGGTGAGGATCACCGAGGAGGTCAAGCCGCCCATCACGGTCAGGGCCAGCGGGTAGTAGAAGATGTTGCCCACGGTCGAGCCGCCGATGGCCAGGGGAACGAGGCCGAGGACGGTGGTCGAGGCGGTCATCAAAATGGCCCGCAGGCGATCACGACCCGCGGCGAGAATCGCCTCGCGGTCGCCCATGCCCTCCCTGCGCAGCTGGTTCAGGTGATCGAGCAGCACGATGCCGTTGTTCACCACGATGCCCATGAGGATCAGGATTCCGATCTGGGCCATCAGGTTGAACGGCGTGCCGGTCAGGGCCAGCAGCCAGCTTACGCCGGGCAGGGCGAAGGGGATCGAGAGCAGGATCGCGAAGGGCTGCGCCAGAGACTCGAAGAGCGCCGCCATGACCAGAAAGACCAGCGCCAGGGCGAGCAGCAGGTTGGTGACCATCTGCTGGTCCTGGTTGTCCTGCTCGAGGATGCGCTGGTTCCACGACCACGAGTACCCGGGCGGCAGGGAGAAGGCGTTCATCAGACTCTCGATCTCGACCTTGGTGTCCTCCCAGGATTCCCCGTCATAGGAACCCGAGATTCCCGCGCGCACCTTGCGGTTCTCCCGGTCCACGGTCTGGGGTCGATCGATCACCTCGAAGTTGGCCACGTCCCCGAGCAAAAGCGGCCGGCCATCGGCGGCCCGGAACTCGAGAGCGCGCAAGTCCTCGAGATTGGTTCGATCCTCGAGCCGCAAGGCGAGGTCGGTTTCGACCTCCCGAGTCCCCGCGTTGAAGCGCGGCAAACGGACGCCGGCCAGCGTGAAGCTGAACAGGTCGGCCACTTCGCGAGCGGTCAGTCCGAACTGGGCCGCCTTCTGGCGATCGATCCGCACCTGGATTTCCTTGCGCCCCTGCTGCAGCGAGGAACGCAGGTCGGCCAGCCCTTTGACGGTCTCGAGGCGGCGCTGAGCCTCTCCGGCCAGGCGGGCCAGAATGGTCGTGTCCTGACCATAGAAGTTGACCGAGAAGGCGGTGGTGCCGCTGTTCGAGTCCTCGTCGTCGTCGAAGGTCAGCTTCACCCCCGCGAGCTCGGGCAGCAGGTCCCGGATCTTCTTGCGCAGGGCCTTGAAATCTTCGTCCGAGAGATTCTTGTCGACCAGGGTGAGGGTCGACCGAGCGCCGTCGCCGGAGCTGTACCAGCTGTAGATCGACTCGACCCCCAGCTCCTGCTGCTTCGCGTAGAGCACGTCCTCGACCTTCTCCACCGCCTCGCGAGCGCGGCTCTTGTAGGCGTAGTCCGTGAATTCGTACTCGATCGCCATGCGCTCGCGGGTGGTCCCCGAGAACTGGGAGGCATCCACCCAACCGGCCATGAAAGGAACGATCGCGAAGATCATGCTGGCCACCAGTAACCCCGCGGTCTTCCACCGGTGATCCAGGGTCCAGGCCAGCAGCCGCACATAGCGGTCTTCCAGCCACTCGATCGAGCGCACCCGCTTGGGTTGGCCGGCCGGCAGCCAGGCCGCCGCGGCGAGGGGAATGAGCGTCAGCGATGCGAACAGCGACACTGCCAGGGACAGCGAGATGGCGAGACCCACTTCACCCAGCCAGGTGGTCAGCTCCGACTTGTTGCCGACGATGAGCGGCAGGAAGACGATCAGCGACGTGGCCGTCGAGGCAGTCACCGCCATGGCCACCTGCTTGGCTCCGGAGAGGGCCGCGAGCCGGCGATTCGGCTCGTCCCGGGAGCGCCGGTCGATCGACTCGAGGACCACGATGGCGTTGTCGACCAGCATGCCGACCCCGAGCATCAGGCCCATCATCGACAGGATGTTGAGGCTCTTGCCCATGAAGTAGAGCACGCCGCAGGTGACGATCACCGAGAACGGAATCGCCATCGAGACGATCATGGTGGTGCCGAAGCGGCGCAGGAAGAAGTAGAGAATCGCGATGGCCAGGAGCGACCCCTGGAAACCGCCCGATTTCAGGCCATCGATGGAGTTGACGATCTGCTCGGCCTGGTCGTCGAAGACGAAGACCGAAACCCCCTGGAGCAGCGGGTCCTGGTCGATGTCCTCGTTGATCACCTTCATGACCGCGCGGACCACCTCGACGGTGTTCGCGGTGGACTCCTTGAACACGTTCAAGGCGATCGCTTCCTTGCGATCGAGCAGGCGACCGTAGTTGAGCGGCGGCTGTTCGTAGGTGACCTCGGCGATGTCCGAGAGGCGCAGGCCGTTGGCGTCGATCACCAGGCCGCGGATGGCGTCCAGAGACGAAAACGAGCCCAGGCTGCGCGCGGTGTAGCGCAGGCCGCCGTCGCGCACCTCGCCGAGCACCAGGTTCGCGGAAGCCCCGCGCAGCTTGCCGATCAAATCGCCGACGTTGACGTTGTGGGCCTTGACCTTGGCCAGCACGAGGTCGATGTAGATCTGGCGCGGCGCGACCCCGTCGAGATCCACCCGCGCCACGCCCGGCACCCGACGCAGACGATTGAGCACCCGGGCCTCGAGCAGGTCCCAGCTCTCGGAGAGATCGACGCCCTCCGCCGAGAGGCGTGCCTCGACCACCGGGATGTCGTTAGTGTTGAAGGAGAAAATCTGGATCTCGCCGATCTCCGCGGGTAGCTCGGGCTTGATCTGCTCGAGCAGCTCCGAGACCTGCATGCGGACGACGTCGATCTCCCGCCCCCAATCGAAGAGCAGGAACACCCGCGCGCTGTCCGGATCCGACTGCGAGCGCATCCGCTTGATGCCGGCCAGGGTGGAAAGCACTTCTTCGACCGGCTTGGTGATCTCCTTCTCGATCTGCAGCGGATTCGAGTTCGGGTACGGGATCACCACGCCGACGAAGGGCGCGTCGATCTCGGGCAGGAAGGCGAGCGGCAGCCGGCTGGCGGCGATGCCGCCGAACAGCAGCAGGCTCGCCAGGAGCATGGCCGTGGTGATCGGCCGCTTGACGGCGAGGTCGGAGAGATTCATCGCGTCCTCCCATCCGCCTCAGGCGGCGCTCTCACGGGCTGTGTCGGTGCCGAGCTCGATCACCGCTGCCTCGTCGGCCTCGGTCTCGTCCGTCCGGTCGGCCAGAACCTCGCGCCGGTCGAGCAGGTTGTAGACCACCGGGATGACCACCAGGGTGAGCACCGTCGCCACGGTGAGGCCACCGATCACGGTGATCGCCAGCGGCGCCCGCAGCTCGGCGCCTTCGCCCAGCCCGAGGGCCATGGGCACCAGACCCACGATGGTGGTGCCGGAGGTCATGAGGATGGGCCGCATCCGGTCCACCCCGGCCCGGGCCAGGGCGTCGACCTTCGAGAGCCCCTCCTGGCGCCGCAACTGGTTGACCGCGTCGATCAGCACGATGGCGTTGTTGACCACGATGCCCGCCAGCATCACCGCGCCAATCATGGCCACCACGTTGACCGTGGTACCCGTCGCCGCGAGCGCCAGGATCACCCCGATGGCCCCGAGCGGCAGGGTGAAGATGATCACGAAGGGGTGCAGGAAGCTCTCGAACTGCGAGGCCATCACCAGGTAGACGAGGAAGATCGCGAGCCCCATGGCGAGCAGCAGCCCGCGCAGGGATCGAGCCATCTCCTCCTGCTGGCCCCCCAGGTTCGCCAGCGCTCCGAGCGGCAAGGGCACGTCGGCGAGGGCCTGGCGCAGGTCGGTGGTGACCGAGCCCATGTCGCGCCCGGCCAGGTTGGCGGACAGGACCGCCGCCCGCTTCTGTCCGATGCGGCGGATCTCGCTCGGTCCTTCGGCCAGCTTGATGTCGGCCACCGAGCGCAGGAAGATCGGCACTGCCGCGCGCTGGCCCACGATCAAGTCGCCGACGTCGGCCACCGAGGCTTCTCCGCGCGCTCCCAGGGAGCGGACCAGGATGTCGATCTCCCGGTCGCCCTCGGTGAACCGCGTGGCCACCTCGCCCTGGACCTTGTTGCGCACCGTGGCGGCCACGGTGCCCAGATCGAGCCCCAGGGCGACCAGCTGATCGCGCCGGAAAGTCACCTGGAGCTCGGGGTTGCCGAGCTCCGCCGAGCTCTTCAAGTCGACCAGCCCCGGAATCTGGCCCAGGCGGGCCTGGAGCGCCGAGGCGGAAGCGTGGAGCTCCGCGAGATCATCACTGTAGACCTCGACCTCGACCGGCGTGCGGAAGGTGAAGACGCTCGGGCGCTCGAACTTGAACCGCGCCTCCGGGGTCTCGGCCAGCCGCTCGCGCAACTTCGCAGCCACCGCCGCCTCGTCCACCGACCGCTGGCCCGCGGCCATGCGGACCTCGATCCGGCCCACGTTCTCACCCTCGGTCCCGGTGTTCGACAGGGACAGGCCGGCGCCGCCTGCGATCGACGTGTAAGAGGCCACCCGATCGTCGCCCTCGAGCACCCGTTGGACCTCCCGGACGAATCGATCGGTGGACTCGAGGGGCGTGCCCTCGGGCAGCTCGATGCGGAAGCTGAAGGTGCCCTGGGACAACACCGGAACCAGATCCACGCCCAGCGTCGGCACCAGGGCCAAGGTGGCCACGAGAGCCACGAGGGCCACGCCGAGCACCGTGCGGGGTGCGGCCAGGGCGCGACGCAGAAAGCCGGGGTAGCTCGCGAGCAGGCGATTCAGGAGCGCGTCGAAGACCCGCGTGATGGGCGAGAACAGGCGCGCCAGGATGCCGCCCGTGAACCGGCCGCCCCGCCGGCCGAAGCCGATGAGCACGGTGGGCAGGCCGGTGCCGACGCTGTGCAGAACCCGCCGCGCGCCGCGCCGCTCGGCGTGCGTCTCCACGGGCACCGGCTTCGCGCCACCGAACATCAAGGCGCCGAGCATCGGAATCAGGGTCAGCGAAACCGCCAGGGACGCGATTAGCGAAAACGACACGGTGAGCGCCTGATCCTTGAACAGCTGCGCCGCGATGCCCTCGAGGAACACCACCGGCAGGAACACCGCCACCGTGGTCAAGGTGGAGCCGATCACCGCGCCGCCCACTTCCGAAGCTCCCTTGCGGGCCGCTTCGAAGGCGCCGGCCCCTCGTTCTCGGTGTTTGTAGATCGCCTCGAGCACGACGATCGCGTTGTCCACCAGCATGCCGACGCCCAAGGCCAGCCCGCCCAAGGACATCACGTTCAATGAAGTGCCGGTCTGGAACATCAGGAAGAAGGTCGCGATGATCGACAGCGGGATCGACAGGCCGATCACCAGTGTGCTGCGCAGGTCCTTCAGGAACAGCAGCAAGATGACGATGGCGATCAGGCCGCCTTGCCAAGCGTTGGCGAGCACTTCCTGGATCGACGCCTGGATGAACTCGCTCTGGTCCGAGCCCGAGGAGATCTCGATCCCCGCGGGCAGCTCCTTCTTGATCGTCTCGAGCCGCTCACGCACGGCCCGGGCCACGCCCACGGTGTTGGCGTCCCCTTCTTTATAGAGCGCGAGCTCCACCGCCTCGGTGCCGCCGAAGCGGGTCACCACATCGCGCTGCTTGTGGGTGCGCTCCACGGTGGCGACATCGCGAAGGGTGATGTTGCGGCCGCCGATCGTGATCAGGTTTGTGCGCAGGATGTCGTCGAGATTCTCGAACTCGTTGCGCGACCGCACCAGGTACCGGGCCTCCTCCTCGTAGAGGCTGCCGCCGGCCTGGTTGATGTTCTCGCGCGCCAGCCGATCCTTGACGTCGGCGATGGACAGCCCCACGAGAGAGAGCTTGCCCTGGTCGACCTCGACCTGGATCTCCTCCTCGAAGCCGCCGTTGACCTTGATGGCGGCGAGGCCGGCGGTGGACTCGAGGTCCTTCTTGAGCACCTCGTCGGCCAGGTAGCGGAGCTGGTAGAGATCGTCGCTACCCCGGACGTAGAGCCGCGCGATGGGGTCGTTGGCCGGGTCGAAGCGGAGCAGGATCGGCTTGGCGCCCTCCCGCGGCAGGGTCACCAGGTCGAGCTTCTGGCGCACGTCGAGCGCCGCGAAGTCCATGTTGCGGCCCCACTTGAACTCGAGGGTGACCTGGGACAAGCCGGGCCGGGACACCGAGCTCATGCGCTCGACGCCGGCCACGACGCCCGCGGCCTCTTCGATGGGCCGGGTGACCAGGGCCTCGACCTCGGCTGGCGCCGCGCCGGGCAACCGCGTCTCGATGGTCAAGCTCGGATAGGACAGGTCGGGCAGCAGGTTGATGGGCAGACGGGTGAACGCCACGGCGCCGAACAGCGTCAAGGCGACCGCCGCCATCGCGACGGTCACCCGCCGCGACAGGGAGAAATCGACGATCTTCATGGTGGCCTCCTTACGAGGCTTCGGCGCCGGCGGGGTCGATGAGTTTGATCGGAGCGCCTTCTTTCAGGCCACCCTGACCGGCGGTGATGACGCGCTCGCCGGCGACGAGACCGGAGCTCGCCTCGACCTTGCCGCCTTCCTCGAGACCGAGCACCACGGCCCGCTTCTCGGCGATGCCATCCTTGGCGACGAACACGAAGGTCTTCTGGAGCTCGCGCACGATCGCCTCCCGCGGCACCAGCAAGGCCGCCGAGCGGGTCTCCTGGACGATGCGCACCTCGACGAAGGCCCCCGGGCGCACGGCCTCGGGCCGGGGACCGGCCTTGACGGTCACTTTGACAGTGCCGGTGGCGATGTCGACGATGGGGGCGATCTGGTCGATCACGCCGCCGAACTCGATCTTCTCGTCGGCTTTCGACACGATGCGCGCGCTCTGACCGACCCGAAGTGCCAGCACGTCCCGCTCGGGCAGGTAGATGCGGGCCACCAAGGGCTCGAAGCTGGCCACGGTCATGAGCTCCTGGCCGATCCGGATGTCCTGGCCGGGCTGGATGGTGCGCGCCGTCACCAGGCCGCCGAAGGGCGCCCGGATCGAGGTCTTGGCCAAGCGCCACTCGGCTTCCTTGACTTCCTGGGCTGAGATCGCCCGCTCCATCGAGGCGCGATCCAGATCCTGGGGCGAAACGAGGCCTTCGCGGTGGAGCCGGGCGGTGCGATCGTAGAGGGCCTCGGCGTTCTGCAGGCGCACCTTGGATTTCTCGAGATTGATCTGGCCGTCGCCCACCACCAGCTCGGCGATGATCTGGCCCTTGGCGACCGCCTGGCCTTCCTCCACCAACACGCGGGAGAGGCGGCCTTCCCACTCGGCGAGGACCTTGACTTCGGTCTCGGCGACCAGGTTGGCGGTGGCGGCGAGGTAAGCCGACACCGGGCCGGTGGCTACCGCCACGGTCTCGACGGGAACGGGCGTCTTGACCTCGGCCTCCTTGTTGTTCTTCTGCTCTTCGCTGGCGTCGGCCGTCTTGGCCTGCTGGAGGAAGTAGAAGGCGCCGACGAGGACGGCGATCGAACCCAGGCTAATGGCGATCCGCGGCCAACGGCGACGGCGTGGGGTGTCGGGAGTCTCGGAAACGATGCTATCCATGGCCTACAACCTCCGGGGCTGCGCGATGCTTCGGGATGAGGGGGGACCGGCCGCTCGCCGATCGTCTGGTGACCAGTACGCCACGAAGTCGTTCGATGTTTCGGTGGAGGGTGAGATTTCCGTTCCAGGAAGGTCACGGCTCGGTGTCCCGCGCCCTTGCCCCTTCCCCTGGCCTTTGGCGTGTCTGTCGAAAGGGGCGTGCTACAGTCGCCTCCCGCTAGAGAAACCCCCAGATCCGCCGGGCCGGCCACGCCCGAGGAGTGAATCATGGTCGAGCAAAACTATGGAACCCCGCCGCCTCCCCCCAAGAAGGGAGGCCTCCCCACCTGGGCTTGGATCGTCCTCGGCTGCCTGCTGCTGCTCATCCTGGGCGCTGGCGCCACGTGCTTCGGTGCCGCTTGGTTCGCCAAGAAGGCGACCGACAAGATCAGCCAATGGGAGAAGGACCCGTCCTCCTTCGCCATGGACGCCGCCGAGTTCGCGCTCAAGAACAACCCCGACGTCGAGCTCATCTCGATCGATCGCGAAAACAAGACTTTCACCGTCCGCGACAAGAAGACCGGCAAGGAAACCACGGTTTCCCTGAGTGACGTCGAGAACGGCAACTTCTCCGTCGAGTCCGGTGGCCAGCAGGTCGACATCGCCGTCGACGGCGGCCAGAACGGCTCCATCGACGTGACCGGACCGGACGGCCAGCGCCTCCAGATCGGCGGCGGCGCGGCCGCCGACGTGCCCGACTGGGTACCTTCCTTCCCGGGAGCCGACGTCCAGGGCGTCAGCAGCTTCGAGACCGGCACCGAACGCTCGGGCACTTTCAGCTTCAACACCGACGACTCGATCAAGGAAGTGCTCGACCACTACCAGGACGAGCTCAAGGCCGGCGGCTTCACGATCGAGCTGCGCTCGACCTCGGGAGACGACGGGGGCCTGATCGTCGCCAAGGCCGAGGGGCGGAACGTCAACGTGGGCTGCACCCGGAACGGTGACACGACTCAGGTTTCGTTGACCTTCACCGAGAAGAGGTAGGCGAAACGCTCGAGGACTGCAAGCCGTCGGCCTTGCAGTCCTCGGGTTCAACCTCCCCTTAGAGCGGGCAAGAGATCGACCTCCAGGGCCCGCTTGAGCGCCACCGCCGAGGCGGCGAGGCCAGTGACCATCACCACCACCAAGGTCGCCCCGAGGGACAGCCAGTCGATGGTGGTGCCGTGACTGGCGAGATGCGGTGCCACGGCCAGCAGGCCGGCGGCGGCACCGAGTCCCAGGCCGAGCAGCAGCAGGACCAGGTTCTCGAGCAGCACCGCCGTTCCCAACTGGCGGCGCGGGAAACCGAAGGCGCGCAGGGCGGCGAGCTCGCCGCGACGCTCGAGGATGCTCTGGGCCAGCACCACGCCGAGGCCCAGGGTACCGAGCAGCAGGCCCAGGCCGCCCAAGGTGGCGAAGGTCGACAGGTAGGTCTCCTCCACCGCCCGGAACTCGGCCAGCTTCTGCTCCGTCGGCGTGACGTCGAAGCCGAAGCGCCCGAGTCCGCTTTCGAGAGCGGCCGAGACGGACTCGGCGCGCTCGGCGGAGACCTCGATCAGGAAAACGGAGTAGCCGTCCCGGTTCGGAAACAGGCGCTCGAAGTCCCTCTCTGCAATCAGCAGCTCGCTTTGGAAGACGCTTCGTTCGAGCAGTCCCACCAGGGCCAGCTCCGCCGGCTCACCCCGTCCATCGGGCACCGAAATCGACTTGCCGAGCCCGGAGTGGAGGATCCACTGCACCGAATGGGCGTCGCCGAAGGCCGCCACGGCCCCCGATTCCTGCGCTCCGAGAAGTGTCCAGGGATTGGCCGCCGCCGTCGAGGTTTCCTGGAAGGCGAAGCCGCCGCGCTCGAAAAGCTCCTTCGGCACGCCGAGAATGCGCGGCTGGCCCGGCTGATAGAGATTGAGGCAGCTCGCGTCCTCCCCCGGCTGCAGCCGCAGGGGTACCACTCGGATGCCGGCCACGGTGCGTTCCGCCTCGCTGCCGAGCCCCAGCTCGGCGCGACCCTCGGGCTTCCCCAGGTCGACCAGGATCGGCACCGCGGATTCGGCCATGAGCCGGAAACCGCCCGTGCCGGAAGCGGGGTCGTCGGGGTCCACTGCTCCGCCACCCCGGTTGGCCGCCACCGCCACCAGCACGAACACGGCCGAAGCTACCAGCGCCACCGCGGCCAAGGAGCGACCGGGACGCCGCTGGGCCGCGCGCGCTCCCAGGGTGAAAAGGGCCGAGAGACCTCGAGCCCGGCCGAGGCCATTGGCTCTGCGCGCGCCTCCCCGCGCCGCGGCCAGGAATCCCGCGAGCCCTGCCACCAAGGCGAGGGCGCCGGTTCCGAAAGCCACCCCGGCCTCGAGCTCCGGTGGCACGGCGAGAGCCGCGAGCGCCGAGCCCACGGCCAGGAGGCCCGCCCCGAGGGCCACCCCCCGTGCCCGACGAGCGTCCCGCCCGGTAACGTCGTCGCTGCCGGCACCGGCCAGCAGGGCCGGCACCCGGACGCGGGACAGGCGCGCCAACGCCCGCCAGATCGTTGAGCCCACCACCACGAGTGCGATGAGAGCACCGACGACGAGCGTCCCCGGGGCCAGCTCGAGGTCCAACCGGGTCTCGCCGATGGCACCGCGCCACCACGTCGACAGGCCGCGAACGAGCAGCCCCGCGTAGCCGACCGCCGCCGGCAGCCCGACCAGCACGCCCACTGCCGCCACGGTGAAGCCCTCGGCGAGGAAGCGCCGCCGAACCGTGCGCAGGGGGAATCCCACCGCCAGCAGCAAGCCCGCTTCCTGCGCCCGGCGCTCCACCGCCAGCCGGAACAGCAACCCCGCCAACAGGGCCGCGGAGCCGATCAGGAAGAAGGAGAAGCCCAGGAAGAGGCCCGCGAAGTCCGTGGCCCCGGTGGCCGCCTTCTCGGCCTCGGCGCGGACGGGGCGAAAGCTCAAGCCAGCGACGGTTGGAGCAAGGCGGCGCGCGAGCTGCTCGGCCAGCCGCGGCCCTTCGCTCCCGGACGCCCTCACCCCTGACCCCTCTCCCGCCGACGCCCTCACCCCCGGCCCCTCTCCCGCGAGCGGGAGAGGGGAGAGATTGGCGAAGCGCACGGAAGTGGCGGCGCCGAAACGGCTACTCCACAGCTCCCGGCCGGTCTCGTAGGCCACAAAGGCCTTGGGCGTGGCGCCGTGGCGGTCCCAGTACTCCTCGTCCCGCGGGCGGATCTTGCCGAGGTCGACCGGAAACGGCGGGTCCCAATCGCTCATGTCGGCGGCGCCGGAAACGCCCGGGAAATCGGGCGTCAGCGAGGGGTCCGCGGCGAGGCCCTCGAGAGGCACGATCGCCCGAACGGAGAAGCGCGCCTCGCCAGTCCGCAGCTCGTCCCGCGGGCCCACTTCGAAGTAGGTCAGCGTCAGCTCATCGCCGACCTGGGCAGCCAGGTCCTCGGCGGCCCAGGTGTTGAGGAGGATGTCGCGGGGGCCGATCTCCGGGAGGCTAGGGCCGAGGGTGTCGAGCGCCGCCACCGTCGAGTACGGCACCGTCCGCTCCCCCACCCGCAACTCGTTGGCCAGGTAAGTCATCACCTGCCGGGGCTCGGCGCCGAGCTCCCGCGCCGCGGCCTCGAGCCCAGCCTGGAGCTCCCGGCCCAAGACCAGCTGGCGACTCTCGACCACCAGGGCATCGCTCCCCTCGCGCACCAGGAGACCCAGGTCGTCCGCCGTTACCCGCTCGGCCAGCGCCCGGTCGAGGCGACCGGCCTCCGCGCCGACGGCGAGCAGAGCGTTGGCCCGCCCCGGCGTGCCGAGGGCATGCGCCACGCGCGGCAACTCCACGAAAGCGTTCCGCGGCACCGGGCCGGCCGGGGCGAGACCGAAGGCGCCCACACCGCGATCCGGGAGCACCGCCGCCACGGCCAGGCGCAGGGTCGCGAGGGTTTCCGCCGCGTCCTGGCGACCCACCAGGGTCTCCCGCGGAATCTCGGCCGGCCGCGGCACGCGGAGGAGGACCTCGTCGCCCAGGGCGACACCCAGCTCCCGCGCCAGGGACTCGTTGAGGACGACGGACGGTGCGATCTGCCCATCACGCCGGGTGAAATCGAGGACCGCGCCCGGAAACAGGGCGGCGAATCCGGGGGCCACCCCCACGATCGTCACCCGGGACGCCCGCGCGCCGCTGCCCGCGTGCTCCGCCGAGCCGGGCAGGAGGAAGGCCGGCACCACTTCGCCGGCCGTGCCCTCCGCCAGGGTCGCCGCCAGCTCGATCGACACCGGCCTCGGCGCCGAGAGTGCCGCGTCGATCCGGCCGAGCCGCTCGAGGGCCAAGGCGCGCAGGCTGCCGCGCACCGAGTCGCCCATCACGAGGGCGCCGGTCAAGACCGCCGTGGTGGTCGCGGCCGCCAGCGCCAGCGCCAGGTGCGACCGCCAGTAGAAGCTCAGGCTGCGACGCATCGGCCCGCCTGCAAGCGGCACCGCCGCGGGAAGCGCGCGGCGAGCTCGAGACTGTGGGTGACCAGAATCAGAACCGCGCCCACCTCGTGCTGGAGCTCGAACAACAGGTCCGCGACACCCGTGGCCGAGGCCTCGTCCAGATTGCCCGTGGGCTCGTCGGCGAGCAGCAACCGCGGCCGGTGCACCAGCGCCCGTGCCACCGCCACCCGTTGCCGCTCTCCTCCGGAAAGCTCCGCCGGCCGGTGCGCCAGCCGCGAACCAAGTCCCACCCGCTCGAGCAACTGCCGAGCCCAAGGCTCCGGGTCCTCCCCGGCACCACGGAAGGGCAAGGTGGGGATCAGCACGTTCTCGAGGGCCGAGTACTGCGGCAGGAGGTGATGGTCCTGGAACACGAACCCCACCTCTCGATTGCGAAACCGCGCCAGCTCCGGCTCCGCCAGGGCGAAGGGATCGACACCGCCGATCAGAACCGAGCCCGAGGTCGGCCGGTCCAGCGTGCCCAGAATGTGGAGCAGCGTGCTCTTGCCACTACCCGATGGCCCGATCACCGCCAGGCGTTCTCCGGCTTCGAGATCGAGGTCGAGGTCCTGGAGCACAGAAATGGTCTCGGGGCCGAGCGTAAAGGACCGAGTGAGGGCGCGGACCTGGATTTGGGAGGGCATAGGCAGCAGAGCGTAGCAGGTGAACGGAGTACTGATCGCGCCCCATGAGTTACCATCCTTCCATGCAATGGCGCGAGCGAATCACCTTGGATCCCGAGGTCCTGACGGGCAAGCCGATCATCAGGGGGACGAGAATCGCGGTCGAGCTCGTGATCGACCTCCTTGGCCGCGGCTACCGCCCCGAACAAATCCTCGAGCAGTACGACTTCCTCACCGCGGAGGACATTCAGGCCTGCCTCGCCTACGCCGGTGAAGCTCTCCAAACCGAGCGGGTCTACGCGATTCCGGCCTGACCGATGAGGGTCCTCACAGACGAGAACTTTCCTGGCCCGCTGGTGAGAGCCCTCCGCGGCAAAACGGCTGGCAGGTCGACTGCGTGAGGGAGCTGCGCCCCGGAACGCCGGATCGTGCCGTGCTCGAATGGGCTTTCGAAGAGCGCAGGGTGCTGTTGACGCTCGATAAGGACTTCGGGGAGCTGGCCTTTCGCCGAGGCTTGCCGGCCACCTCCGGCATCGTCCTCGTGCGACTCGCAGGTGACTCACCCGACCTTGACAATGCCCGAGCCCTCGCCGCTCTGACCAGTCGGGACGATTGGGTGGGTCACTTCTCCGTGATCACCGACGATCGAATCCGAATGCGCCGCCTTCCGGACTGAGTCCCGCCGATAGGGCCACCGCCCGCCCGTACACCGCCACCATCCGCTCCGCCATCACGTCGTCGCTCCATTCGGCGTGGACGGCCTTCCTCCCGGCTTCGCCGAGACTCTTCCGTAGCGGCCCGTCGCCCACCAGCTGGCGCAGAGCGTCCGCCAAGGCCTCGGCCGACTCTGGCTCGACCAGGAGGCCGCCGCCGGTGGCTTGGATCATCTCGGGCAAGGAGCCGTGGTCCGGCACGACGACCGGGACGCCGTTGGCGAGGGCTTCGAGGATCGGGAGGCCCTTCGACTCGCGGTACACGGAGGGGACACAGAAGATATCGAGGCCGGCTAGAAACTCGACCTTGCCCGCGTGGTCGACCTCGCCGGCATAGTGAAAGCGGTCGCCGAGGCCGGCCTCGGCGATCTTCTGGCGCTGCGCCTCGAAATACGGGCGGTCGCGCTCGCCGAGCCAGCCGGCGACGGAGAGATGGAGCTGCTCGCCGCCCGGCTCTCGGGCCAGCCGCAGGAAGGCGTCGACCAGCAGGTGAAGGCCCTTCTCGGGGCACAGGCGCGAGAGGAAACCCACCCTCACCCCTGGCCCCTCGCGATCGGACACCCTCACCCCTGGCCCCTCTCCCGCGAGCGAGAGAGGGGCAGCCGGCGGGGAGTAGCCCGACAGGTTGAGACCGAGGGGAACGACGTGGACCTCGGCCGGCGGAACTCCCACCAGTTCGGCCATTTTGCGGGCATAGGCGTGGCTGGGGGCCACGAAGGCGTCGACTTCGCCGGCGCGAGCGCGCATCTCTTCGACCACGCGAGCCCGCCACTCGGGATCGAGCCCATCGAGGAACAGATCCTCGCCCTGGAACGCCACCACGACAGGGACCTGAAGCCGATGGCGGATCTCTCGCACCATTCCGAGAAACAGCGAGTTGGTGATGTGAACCACATCGGGCCGAAAATCGTGCTCCAGCCAGTCGCACAGGGCCACGAGCTCCCGGCGCTGGGGGCCGTTTTCGCCCTGGAGCACCGAGAGCGTGAGCGGACCGAGCTCGCTGGCATCGGTGGAACTGGCGAACCGAGAGACCCAGTTGAGCAGGGCCGGCCGGTCGAGCAGCCAATGCAGTGGGCGCGGCAAGCGCCGGGCGAGGGCACTCTTCTGCTGGAGGAAGACGTTGACCGCGCCGTAGAAGACGCGGTCGATGGAGATGTCCTCCTCGTCCGTCCGCAACGGCGTGTAGGTGGGAACGAGCACCACGTCGTGGCCCCGGCGCCGCAGTGCCACGGCGGCGGTGTTGTCGTGGATGCAGGAGCCGCAGTACATGCCGGCGGCACCGGCGGCGATGTAGGCAATTTTCATGGCGAGAAGAACCGCCCCACCCTCTCGGCCTCTACTTTCCGCCCCAGCAGCGACCCGACCACCAGCGCCAGCGCCGCCGCGGGCAGGATCACGGCCGCCGGCAGCAGGCCGATGCCGCCCACTGTGTAGGCCGGATCGGCGAAGCCGCGCTGGAAGTAGAACGCGAACAGCGCCGTCGCCGTGAGGAGCGACACCCAGGCGCCGGTGGCGTTGCTGCGCCGCCAGTAGAGGGCCGCCACGAGAAGCGGGAACAGGGCCGCGAAGCCGGTGAAGGACCACACTCCGAGCTTGAACAGACTGCGGTTGGCCACGAGCGACAGGGCGTAGGTGATCCCGAGGAGAACCAGGACGAAGGCCCGGCCCCACCAGATTTCGGCGCGGTCCGACATCTTGCCCCGGCGGCCCACGATGTCGATCGTGAACATCGACGACAGGGCCAGGATCTGCGAGTCCAGGGAGCCCGCGGCCAGCACCCCGGCAGCGAGCAACCCGGTCATCAGCTCTCCCGAGTGCATCGCCACCAGCCGGGGCAGAATGCCGTTCGAGGCCGGGCCGGCCAAGTCCGGCACCGCGCCCGCGCCGACCACCCCGAGCAACACCGAGGGCAGCCACACGGCCGCGATACACAGCGGGTAGTAGACGATCGTGGGCCGAAAAGTCTCCGCCTTCTTGGCGGTCAGCCACAGCAGGAAAATGTGGGGAAACATGCCGACCGAGAGCGGAATGGCCAGGTAGGAGGCCTGCTCGAGGAGCGGCACGGTGTCGCCGCGCAGCAACTCGGGCTTCTTGGCGGCCACGGTGTCGAGGGCGGCGTCGAGGCCTCCCAGGCCTCGGATGACGACGAAGAAGGCCAGGATCGCGAGACTGACGAAGAAGATCGTCTGGAAGGTGTTGGCCCAGGCCGTGCCGCGCAGGCCGCCCGCCGAGACGTAGGCCAGCACCACGGCACAGACGAGCAGGCTGCCGAGCCACTCGGGCACCGCGCCGCCCGAGGCCTCGGCGATCGTCAAGCCCCCGCCCTTGATGCCGATCATGAGGTACGGCACGAGCAGCGCCACGAGCGCCACAAAGAGCGCCGAGCCCAGGGAGCGCGAGCCCCACCGGTCCCGGAAGTACTGCACCTGCGTCACATAGCCGTGCTTCTGGCCGAGCCGCCAGACCGGCAGGCCGACGTACTGAAAGACCGCCGGCACCACCAGCGCCGAGGACGCCGCGAGCAGCGCGAACACCCCGATGCCCCGGTGATAGGCCTCGCCCGAGGCACCGAGCATGGAGAAGGACGTCATGTGCGTCCCGAACAAGGTCATCAGGAGTACGAAGGGCCCGAGACTCCGCGACGCCGTGAACCAGTCCTCCCCCGACCCCCGTGCCGCCCGCTGCGCGAACACTCCGATCGCGAGGAGCAGGGCGAAGTAGCCTCCGAGGACGGCGAGGGTCAAGGCCCGTCCCTCGACCCCGCCCGGCCCGCGAGCACCCGGAACACTCCCGCCGCCACCAGGCAGAAGGCGCCGTGCCAAACCAGGCCGCCGGGCAGGCCGGCGAGCCGGGGCCACCCGTCGGCGAGGCCGAGGTCGAAGTGGGCCACGGTCAGGCCGGCCAGGAGCACCACGGCGAGGGTGGCGCGGCGGGTCACGAGGCCCAGGCCTCGGGGATGCGGTCGGTGGCCTCGGTCAAGGCCGCCAGGACGTTGTGAATGGGCTTGCGGAAGACGTTGCCGACCAGCATGTCGATCAGCTCGACTCGCACGTCCGGATGAGCCTTCAAGAACTTCGAAAAGCTGAACTCCGGATCGTAGAAGGCGTAGACCAGCCGCCGGAAGGCCTCGACGCCCTCGATCCACTGCCGGCCGGGAACCTCCAGGCGAGCCTGCGACAAATCCCCCGCCTCGAGGCCGTCGGCGATCGCGTCGCCCACCCACTCCCCCGCCTGGAGGGCCAGGAAGACGCCGCTCGAGTAGATCGGGTCGATGAAGCCGAGGGCGTCGCCGACCAATACCCAGCCGTTGCCGGCCGTGCGCGTGGCGCGGTAGGAAAAGTCGCGCACGGCTTTCATCGGGAACGCCTGGCGGGAGCCCACGAGGCGCGGCTGGAGCGCCGGGCAACGCGCCAGCTCCTCGTCGAAGACGCGCTGAGGATCGCCGCTGCGGCCGGTCACCAGGTAGTCGAGGGGCCCCACGACCCCCACGCTCACTCGATCCTCGGGCAGCGGGATGTACCAGAACCAGGAACGGCCGGATTCGGTGTTGAGGACCAAGGTGGCCCCTTCGTCGATCCCCGGATCTCGCAGAGCGCCTTCGTAGTGGGAAAACAAGGCCACATTGCGCAGTCGGGGCTCGATGTCGATGCCGCCGAGCCGCCGTGCCAAAAGCGCGGTCTGGCCGGTCGCGTCGACGAAGGCCGGCGACTCGAGCGTCATCGCCTTCGACCCGCTCTCGACGACCACGCCGCGGACCCGCTCGGCGCCTCCCGCATCGTCTTCGAAGAGCACTTCCTTGACCGCCAGGCCGCGCCGCACCTCGACCCCCTGGGCCGCGGCGTTGTCGAGCAGCAGCTGGTCGAACTCGCTCCGCAACACCTGCCAGGTCTGCGAGCTTTCGTGGTCATAGGTCTCGTGGAAGTAGAACGGCAACGACGGATGGCCGTTCCGAGCGTAGAACTGGACGCTGTACTTCTTCGGGAAGTGGCTGGCCTGAAGCGCCGGCAGCACGCCCAGGCGCTCGAAGGTCCAGTAGGTCGCCGGCATCAGCGACTCGCCGATCTTGAACTGCGGCTCGGTGGCGCGCTCGGCGAGGAGCACCCGGCGCCCCCGCTGCGCGAGGATCGTGGCCACGGCCGCACCGGCCGGACCGCCGCCCGCGACGACCGCATCGTAGCGATCGTGACTGGGAAGGCCCATCGAAACTGCCATCGTCACTCTCCTGCCGCCCAGCGGTACTGAGCACCCACCGAAACCGTGAAGGGATCGCCCGGAATGAACGCCGACGAACCGAAGCCCCGGAGCTCGTAGTCTTCGTCGGTGACGTTGTCGAGGTTGACGCTGAACCGGTACGGACCCCACTCCCGGGCCACCGACAGGGCGAGCAGCGTGTAGGCATCCAGTTCGAGGAGGTTGTCCTCGGCGGTGAAGCGGGTACCGACGTGGCGGGCGCCGCCGGCCAGCGTGTAGGCCCCGAGCCGCTTCGAGAGCCACAGGCTGGCGAGCTGCTCCGGCGCGAAAGCCGGCGTGTTGCCGCTGCGATCGAACACCAGCAGGAAGGGCGGGAACGGCACCTGGACCGCCTCGCGGAAGCGGGTCAGCTCCGACTCGTTGTAGGCGTAGGTCAGAAAGGCCCGCAGGCCGGGTGCCAACTGGCCGGCCAGCTCGAGCTCGAGGCCCTCGGAGCGCTGATCGCCGGCCTGCTCGGTGAAGCCGTTGTCATCGGGAATGGCGATGTTCTCGCGATCCAGCCGGTAGACCGCCAAGGTCGCCCGCAGGCGCCCGCCGAACAGATCCTGGCGCAAGCCAATCTCGGTCTGGCGGCTGGTTTCGGGCTCGCGCGGCCCCACCACGCGCGGCGACGCGGGAGAGAAGCTTTCGCTCCAGTTGCCGTAAAGCGACAGCCCGGGCAGCGCCTGCCAGACCGCGCCGACCATGGGCGACAGCTCGCCGTCGTTGCGCTCGGTGGCGGTCACGTCGTCGGTGAAGTCGATCTCGTCCCAGCGGGCGCCGACCAGCAGCTGGAACCGCTTCGACAGCGTCATCTGGTCGATCACGTAGGGCGCCAGCACCTGGGTCTCGGTGTCGCCGCGGCTCGAGAAGATCGGCTGGACGCCGGGGAATTCGAACGACGGGTCGGCCACCAGTACCGTGCCGATCAGGTCGGCGTCCAGGGTGTAGCGATCGGTGGCCCGGGACACTTCGACGCCGGCCAGGAGCCGATGGTCGATCGACCCGGTGGTGCCCTGCCAGACCACCTCGATCTGGTTGCCGAGGACGGCCTGCTCGTCGTCGAGCCGGGTCCGGGACCGGGCCACGGCGAAGCCGAGCGGCTGGATTTCGAAAGCTCCGACCAGGAGCGTGCCCTGAGTCTGCCAGTCGAGGCCCCGGTGGTAGAGCTTGTTGCGCAGCCGCAGGGACGGCGACAGCTCGTACTCGACATCCACCTGAGCGCGCAGCAGGTCCTGGTCCGAGAAGTCGCCAGGGCCGCGGTAGGAGCGGGTGCGCGGAATCCCCGAAGAGTCGATGTCGCCCACGACCGGCAGCCCGGCGTCGGGCGTGAACTCGGCCTTGCCACCCTCGAGATTGACGTTGATCGACAACCGGTCGTTGGGCCGGAACGCGAAGGACGGGTTGACCAGGGTGGTTTCTCTTTCGAGGTCGTCGCGGTAGGCGTCCCCCTGGCGGTGGAGACCGTTCAGCCGGAAGGAGCGGCTGGCGTCCGCGGTGCCGAAATTGCCGTCGAAGGTGACCTCGGCGGTGTCGTAGGACGCGCCGCGCAGGCCCACGGTGGCGAAGCTTCCCGGCTCGGGCTGGCGGCGCACCAGGTTGACCGCGCCGGCCAGGGGATTGGCACCATAAAGAAAGCCGCCGGGGCCTTTCAGCACCTCGACCCGTTCAACGTTGTAAAGCTGGTAGAAAGTGCTCTCGGGCTCGGGCGCGCCGTCCAGAAGCACCTGGGCGCCGGAGAGCGAATCGAACCCGCGCACCACGAAGAAGTCGAACACCCCCGCGCCGCTCTCGGTGTGGAGACCCGGCACCGCCGACAGCACGTCTCCGAGGGAGCGCGCCGCGGACTCCGCGATGCGCGCCGCGGGCACCACGCCGACGTTGGCCGGGGTCCACTCGAGCGGAACCGCGAGCTTGGTGGCGATGGTGTTCGAGCTCGGAACGTAGGGCAGACTTTCGACCACCGTGAGCCGTTCCTCGGTGGTGGCCACCGGCGGCTCGGCCTCCGGGGTTTCCTGCGCCGCGAGAGGCAGCCCGGCCAGCAGGGGGAACGACAACAACACGGCCGGCGAGAGCCGGAGCCAGAACGCTTCAGGGGACCGCTTCACCAACACGAAAACTCCTTGCCGATCGATCGGCGGGCCATCATCGACCCCGGGACGAGATACGGGAGACGGACGGCGAGGTTCAGGGATTCTGGAGGTCGAGGGCCACCAGTTGGGCCTCGCTGCGGACGAACAGGCGGCCGCCCGCGAGGGTCGGCATGGTCCAGGTCTTGTCGCCGTCGGGGAAGACCTTGGTCTTGGCGACTTCCTGGTAGGAGTCCGGACGGGCCCTGACCAGGGCCAGCTCGCCGCGTTCGCCGAGCACCAGCAGGTGCCCGTCGGCATAAAGCAGCGAGCCGCGACTGAAGCCCGACTGGCTCCACAGCTCCTGGCCGTCGGAGGCACGAATGCACTTCAGCCGGGCACGGTCGAAGCCGTAGAGGTGGCCGTCGACCAGGACCGAGCTATTGAAGTGGTTCTGCATTTCCCGGCTGCGCCACAGCTCCGTGGTCTTCCACTCCGCGCCATTCTTGGCGACCTGGTAGAGCCCGGCCCCGGTGTTGTAGGCCGAGGAGATGAAGACCTTGTCGGGCGCGATGACCACCGGCATGGCCGCGTTGACGTCGTAGTCGGTCTTCCACGGCACGCGCCAGAACAGCTTGCCGCTTTGCGGATCGACCGCGATGAGCGCACCGCCGGTGAAGAACAAGGCCTGCCGGGCGCCGGCCAGCTCCGCGACGAAAGGCACCGAGTAGCCGGGACCGCCGGTTTGGGAGGCCCAGCGGACCTTGCCGGTCTTCTTCTCGAAGGCCATCACGGAGTGGGATTCCTTGCCGCCGACATCGACCAGCAGCAAGTCCCCCTCGAGCGTGGGCGACACCGAAACTCCCCACTGGGGAATCCGGGCTCCAAAGGCGGTCACCAAATCCACCGACCACGCCAGCTTGCCGGTGGCGGCCTCGAAGGCCGCCAGTTTGCCCTTGGCCCCGAGCACGTAGACCCGGTCGCCTTCGACGGTGGGCGTCGACCGGGGGCCGCCGCCCATGTCGTCCGGACGGTTGGCGTCGAGGCGCGACTTCCACAGCTCCTTGCCGGAGGCCGCGTCGAGCGCCAGCACCAGCTCATCGGCGCCGGCGCCGTAAAGGGTGTAGGCCTTGCCGCCCACCACCGAGATGCCCGAATACCCCTGCCCGAGGGGGAAGCGCCACAGCACCTTGGGCCCCGAGGCGGGCCAGGCCTTGGCGATCGACTCGGGCGACCGGCCGTCGAAGGCGGGACCGCGGTAGTGGGGCCAGTCCGCGGCCGCGAGCGGCGCCACGGGGCCGGCCAACGCCAGTGCCAGCACCAGCGGACGGAGAAGGGTTCCAGAGCTCGAGTCGATGACCATGTCTCGGTCCTCCCGTCGGGTGTCTCAGGTGGTGACTCAGGTATAGCGCGCGCCCCGGAACTCCGGGTCGTAGAGCTCCGGCAGCAGCATGTCGACGCGCAGGAGGCCGGCGCGGGTGACGCGGATCTCATCGCCATCGACGGCGATGAAGCCCCGGGCGGCGAGCCCGACCAGGGCCGGGGCCAGCTCGACCCGCGGGTCGAGGCCGAACTTGGCCACGAAGCTCGCCGCGGAAACGTGGCCGAGCTTCAACTGGAGCAGGAATTCGCGCAGGAACCGCTCGCGCGGGGTGGTTTCGTGGGCACGGGCGAGGGGGATCTCCCCGGCTCCCGCCCGGGCCACGTACTCGCCCCAGCCATCGACGTTCTGGAAGTGGACGCCGGACAAATGGGAGAAGGAGGCCACACCGGTGCCGAGCAAGTCGCAGCCCCGCCACACGTTGTCGCGGTAGACGAACTGGCTGGCGGCCTCGCGACCCGCCTCCTTTTTCACCATGGTGTAGGCCGACGACAGCTCGTAGCCGGTGGCGGCCAGCTCTTCGATGGCGTAGTCGTGCCAGGCCCGCTTCTGGTCCCAATCGGCCAACGGAACTCCCAGGCTGCCGTCCTGGACCTCCTTCGAGAAGCGCGCGTTCCACGGCAGCTCGAGCTGGTAGACGGTGACGCTCGACGGCGCGAGATCGACCGTCTTCCGAACCGTCTCGCGCCAGGTCTCCCAGCGCTCCCCGACCATGCCGGCGATCAAGTCGACGTTCAGCTGGGCGAAGCCGGCCGCGCGGATCCACGGCATGCAGCGAGCGATCTCTCCCGACAGGTGGGCGCGACCGTTCTCGCGCAGGATCTCGTCGTCGAAGTTCTCGATGCCCAAGGACAGGCGGGTGACCCCGGTCTCGCGAATCTTGTGGACCTTGCTCTCGGTCAGGGTGCCCGGCTCGCACTCGAAGGTCACTTCCTCGGCCTCGTCCCAGGGAAGCACGGCCTTGACCCGATCGACCAGGGTCTCGAGCTGCTTGACGCTGACGTAGGACGGTGTGCCGCCCCCGAAGTAGATGAACCGCGGCTTGCGCCCGGCGAGGGCCGGCTGGGCGGCGAGGGTCTCGACTTCGCGCGCCAGAGCGTCCAGATAGGCACCGATCTCGTCGAAGCTCTTGTCTGTGTACACCCGGAAATAGCAGAATTTGCAGCGCTTACGACAAAACGGGATGTGCAAATACAACCCCAGCGGAACCCCTGGCCGCGGCGGCGCGGCGAGGGCCTCTCGCGCGGCCGACAGCTCGTCGGCACTCCACACCGAGTAGGGCGGATAGTTGGAGACGAAGACGGAGCCGATGTCGCTCTCGGCGACCGGCAGGCCGGCGGTGGCGGGTTCGGGATGAATCATGGCAGCAAACGTCCTCGCGCAGAAGAAGCGGGCGTAGAGCCGTGGGGCGCACAGCTCGTTGTTGTAGGGGCGCACGGCTGTGCGCCCGGTGCCGGCTGTGCGCCCCGTGCCGGCTGTGCGGTCTGCGCCACATTCTCCTTGGCCCCAAAGCCATACAAAATTCCACCGTCCGTTCCGATCACCAGAAAGCCACCCCCAACCGCGGGAGAGGCCGTCACCGAGCCGCCGGCGTCGAACTTCCACCGCTCGTGCCCCGAGGCGAGGTCGAGGGCGAAGATCGTGCCGCCCTGGCTGGCGGCAAAGACGCGGTCCCCCACCACCACCGGCGACGACTCCACCCGGCCGGTCGTCTCGTAGACCCAGCGCTCGGCGCCGGTCTTGGGATCGAGGGCGCGAAGGGCCTTGTCGCGCCCCCCCACGACCACCTCCCGAGCGGTGACGGCGGCCGACGAGTAGTACGGGAACTGGCGGGTCGTGCGCTCGTAGCGCCAGGCCACGGTGGCGCTCGCGAGATCCACCGACACCACCTGGTTGTCGAAGGTGCCGACGTAGACCCGGCCGTCCTTGACCGCGGCGCTCGCCGCCACGTTCGAGCCCAGGCGGACCTTCCAGATCTCCCGGCCATCGGCCACGGCGACCCGGCGCAGGTAACCATCGCAACCCGCGAAGAAGATCGAATCGCCCACCAAAGCCGGCGTGGCGTGGACGTAGTTGTCGGTTTCGAGCTTCCAGACGACGGCACCGTCCTTCTCGGACACGGCGTAGAGCGAGCCGTCGTAGGAGCCGAAGAGCACCTTGCCACCCGGTGCGAAGGCGGCCCCGGAGAAGATCTCGCCGCCGGTGGTGACGGTGAAGCGACGCTCGCCGGTCCGGGTCGAGACGGCGTGGAAGACACCCTTCTCGTCCCCCACGAAGACGGTTTCCCCGCGCACCGCCGCCGGTGCCTTGATCGGGGCGCCAGCGAGGTACTTCCAGCGTAGCTTGCCGGTCGCCAGCTCGAGAGCGTACAGGTGGCCATCGACGGAGCCGGCATAGACGCTGTCGCCGGCGATGGCGGCGGCGCCTTCGAAGCCTTGGGCGGCCTCGAAGGTCCAGCGCGGAGCGAGCTCGGCCGGCAAGGCCTCCGCCGCCACGCCGGTCAAGGCCGCATCGCCGCGGAAGCTCGGCCAGTCGGCTCGCGCCCCGCTGGCCAAAGCGACCACCGAGAGAAGGGCAAGGAGCTCAGTACGCCGCTTCATACAACCTCAGGAAGTCGGCCTCGGTCATCGGTCGTGGATTGAAGGCACCGGTCCACTCGCGGGTGGCGTCGGCGGCCAGTTCGGGCAGAGCCTCGCGCGGCAGGCCCAGATCGGCCAGTCGCTCGGGCAGGCCGCCCAGGCGCCGGAAGCCCTCGAGCCGGCGGGCCAGTGCCTCGGTACCGCCCGGCTCGAGCTCGTGGTAGAGCGCGTCGGCCACGCTGCCGTTCCAGCGCACCACGGCCGGCATCATCACCGCCACCGCGGCGCCGTGGACCACTCCGAAACAGGCCGTGAGGGGATTGGCCAGGGCGTGGGCGCCACCCAGCATGGAGGCCTCGATGGCCGCGCCGGCGAGGTGCGCTCCGAGCAGCAACTCCCCCCGTGCCGCCACGTCCGGCGGCTCGGCCAACCCGGCTTCGAAGGCTCCCGAGAGCAGCCGCCAGGCCTCCGCCGAGTAGAGGGCCGAAACCGGGTTGCGGCGGGTCGAAACGAAGCTCTCGACAGCGTGGGAAAGGGCGTCGAGGGCGGTCAGGGCGATCACCCGGCGGGGTGCCGTGGCCACCAGGTCTGGATCCAGGATCACCACCCGGAACCGCGCGCCTGGGTCGCCGCAAGCCATCTTGCGGTGCGTTTCGACCTCGCTGACCAGGGCGTAGGACTGGGCCTCGCTGCCGGTGCCGGCGGTGGTGGGAACGCCGAGGGACGGCAACATGGGCTTCGTCGCCTTGCCGTAGCCCCAGTAGTCCTCCATCCGCCCGCCCTGGGTGAGCAGGAAGTTGACGCCCTTTGCGGTATCGAGGGCGCTGCCGCCGCCGAGCCCGATGAGCAGGTCCACCTCGCCCCCACGAGCCAGCTCGGTGGCCGTCTCGATGGTGGCGGTGGTGGGGTTCTCCCCCACCGCCGAGAAGGTGCGTACGGACAACCCCGCGGCCCCGAGGGCCGCCACCGCGCGGGCCGGGTGCCCGGCGGCGGCGACCCCGGGGTCGGTGACCAGGAACACCGAGCGCGCCCCTTGCGCCTTCGCCAGCTCCCCGATCTCGGCGAGGCGACCCGGGCCGAACAGCACCCGGACCGCGCCGACTTGGGCCTCCCAGGGAGCGAGGACGGAGGTGGAAACAGTGGCGAGACTCAAGCGGCCTCCTCGACCGGCGCCGCGAAGGCGCGCTGTCGGTACAACAACTCGAAGAGATTGCCCTCGTGGGGCTGATCCCAGGACACGCGGCAGGTGGGCAGCGGGGCCAGATTGAGCCGCTCGATCTGGTCCGAGCCCAGAAGCTCCCGGCGCAGGTCGGCGTCCGCGGTGAGCGCGGTGACGACCAGCGATCCGCCCAACGTCGTCACCAGCTCGGCGCGGGGCACCTCGACCACGGAAACGAAGGGAAACAGCAGCTCGGTCCGGGCCAGTGGATGGTCCGACGGGCAGCGCACCACCGTCGGCCGCACGAAGAAACAGCCGCCCGCCTCGACTACCCGCTCGGGACCGCGAACCTGGGCGGAAACGTCCACCGCCCCTGCCATCTGGCGGTCCAGAAGCTGCGCGATCCGCTCGGCCGCCGCCCGGGAAGGAAACGCCGCCAGCCGGGCCGCGGGATCGTCGAGGGGCCGGCCATCGATCGTGGCCAACCGTTCGGCGAGGCCCTGGGCCAGCTCGTCGGCGTGGCTCGTCGTCCAGATACCCGAGGCGTTGACGCAGGACCGGCCGCCGTTCTCGGCCACCGAGGAAGCCAAAAGGTCCAGGTGGTCCCGCCAGAAAGGGGCCTGGTCGGGGCCGATCACCACCTTGCTCCAGCCCGGCCCGTGGATCTCGATCCGCGGATCGTCTCGCCACGGCGCCACCGTTCCGGCATCGCCGAAGAGCAGCGCACGGCCAGCCTTCAACAGGATCTCGGTGGCCGCCGAGTGGTCCCCGGGATAGAACCCGAAGGCCGCCGGTGGCGCCCCGGCGGCGAGGAAAGCCTGAATCACCCGGTAGGGCGTCCACGGCTCTTGACGGCCGGCCTTGAGCGCCAGGGGAATGCGCAGGGCAAAGGCGGGCAACCACAGAGCGTGGACCCCGGGCGAGTTCGACGGCAGGATGGCGCCGAGAACGTCCGTGGTGCGCCGGAAGGCCACCGGCCGGCCGCTCACCTCGCCGTGCCCGCGATCGAGGATCTCGTGGGGCAGACCCCGCGTCAACCCCGCCAGCACGGTCTCCATCTCGGCCAATACGTAGCGGATCTTCTCGAGATTTGCGCGCCCCAGGGCGATCGGCAAGCCGGTCGTCGAAGCCAGCTGCGCCAGGTACTCGTCGGAACTCTGCTCGCCGTCTCCGAGGGGCAGCGTCCCGCGGGCGAAGAGCTCGGCAGCGCGGCGCGAGATCGCCAGCAGCTCGGCGGTCGAGAGCGCTTCGAGCGCCCTGCGCCGACCGGGCAGAGCCGCCAGGTCGCGACTGACCAGGCCGGCATGGGCCTGGCTGACCTCGACCGCCGGCACGCCCGTGCGCACGTCGGACAGGTGAACGGTGTTGAGGCTCCGGTAGGGCTGGCCACCCCGGACGAGGGGCAGATGGGGCACGTTCGACATCAAGTCTCCCGATCCTCAGTACACGCCGACCACGACCGACTCCGCGAGCGGCGCGTACAGTCGCAGGCTCGAGACCCCGTCCCACGGGTAGGGCTCGATCGGACGCTCCCGCTCGCCCTCGTCCCGCTCCAGGAAGCGCGGCATGAAGAACTCCCGGGTGAGAGTGGTGAGCAGGACCCGGCCGGTCGCACCGTAGTCGACCCCCCGCGCCGGGTCCGCGGGATCGACGATTTCGATCACCGCGCGCGGAGCCGGCGGGTAGTAGGCGATGGTGTAGTCCGGCGCCGCCGGGTCGAAGGGCCGCGAGCAGGCCAGGCCCATCAAGGTGTTGCCGTAGGTCGGCACGAAGTCGATACCGGGCACCAGTTCTTCCCGCGCGAAGCGGTGGAACTGAGCGTTCATCTCGGTACCGCCGCAGAAGATCCCGGTGATGCCGTACTTCGGCAGCGAGATCTTGGCCGACAACGCCTCGAGCAACTTGGGAGTCGTGAACACGCAACCGATCTCGTGGGCCTTCAAGATCTTGAGCCCCTGCTCGACGACGTGGTCCTTGTAGGCCTCGAGCTCCCGGAACCGGCCGTCCTTGATCAGCCGGTTGACCCAGCGGGGATCGAGGTCGACGTGGAAGGCGATGCCGCCGCGCACCTGGGCCAGGTGCTCGATGGCGAGGCGCAGCCGGCGCGGTCCGGTGGGGCCGAGCATCAGCCAGTCGGAACCCCGCGGGAAGCTCTCGTCAGACAGCGTCTCCGAGAACATCTCGTAGTCGATCCGAAAGTCCTCGATGTTGATCCGGCTCTTGGGGATCCCCGTCGTGCCGCCGGTCTCGAACACCGCCACCGGGCGGTCGGCGAGGCCCTTGGGCACCCAGCGCCGCACCGGGCCGCCGCGCAGCCACTCGTCCTCGAAATGACCGAGGACGCTGAGATCGGCATACCCGTGAATGCGTTCCCTCGGGTCGAAATCGAGCTTCGCCGCGTAGTCGAGCCAGAACGGGCAGCCGGTCTCGGGCGAGAAGTGCCAGGCGACCATCTCCCGCACGTGGGCGTCGAGCGCGCGGCGGGCCGCTTCGATCTTGTCGTGCGCCGCCGGCTTCACGGTTGGGGAGCTTCCATCGCGAGCTTGGCGCCTTCTTTGAGCGCGAAGAGGGTGTTGCGCGCCATCACGTAGAGCACGCCGTCGCTGGCCACCGGGGTGGTCATGATGCTGGCGCCGAGGTTGCCCTCGAACAGCACTTCTTTGGTCTTGCCCTGGCGCAGGACGACGAGATCGCCGTCTTCGTCGCCGAGATAGACCTTGCCGTCGGCCGAGAACGGGGAGCCCCAGATCGCGGCCTGGACGTCGTGGCGCCAGTACAACTGGCCGGTCTCGGCGTCGAGGGCGTAGAGGAAGCCCGAGAGATCGGCCGCGTAGACGATGCCCTCGGCGACGGAGACGGTGGAGATGGTGCGATGGAAGTCCTCACCGCCGCGGTGCCAGGCCGCCTTGCCGGTCACGTCCCCGGAGCCGGTGGCGGGAATGGCGTACAGGTGACCGATGCCCTCTCCGTGCTCCGGATCCTGCCCCACGGCTACGTAGACCTTGTCCCCGTGGAACACCGGAGTGCCGATGATGTTGTTGCGAGTGCCGGCACCGCCCAGCTTCCACACCGAGTCCTTGGGGTTGCAGTCGAACTTCCACAGCAGCTCGCCGGTCTTGGGTTCGAAAGAGTACAGCCAGCCATTCCCGCCCGGGAACACTACTTGGGCCCGCCCGCCGGCCACGCCGTAGGTCGGGTTCGACCACTGTCCATGCAGGATGTCCTTCTGCGGGAGGTTCGACTCCCACACCAGGTAGCCGGTCTTCTTGTGGACCGCGATGAAGCTCGGAGCGCTGGGGGCCGGAATGTTGATGTGACCCTCATCGACACCGTTGCCGGTGACCGTGTAGAGCAAGTCGTCCACCAGGAGCGGATTGCCCGCCGCCAGGTTGTGGGGGAAGACATCGAGCTCCCCGATCATGTCGTAGCGCCAGACCACGTCCTCGTCGATCTCGGTGGCGTTCGCCTCGCCCGGGGCGCCGTCGTTCTCGCCGTCGAGGAACCCCTCGGTATCGGCCGCGACGATCTCCGCCCGATTCGAGACGTAGTAGAGCCGGTCGCCTTCCACCGCGGGGCCGGAGCACACGCCCTGTTGGGGCCAGTCGTTGACCTTGCCCGCGGTGAGCTTTGGGTGGGCGCTCTGCCACAGAAACTTACCGGTCTTGGCGTCGAACGCCATGAGGTTGCCGCGGTCGCCGGTCAGCTTCGGGTTGCGCGGGCTTTCGTTGTTGGTGCCCGCGAACACCTTGCCGCCATGGACCACCGGACCACCATAGGCCTGGGAGCCGAGCTTGACCTTCCACAGCACGTTCTCGCCGCTGTCGATGTCGAAGTTGGTGGGCAGGCCCTTCTCTTCCGAGACCATGTTGCGGGACGGCGTGTTGCCGAACATCGCGGGCGCTTCCGCCCCGTGCACGGAGGTGGCCGCCCAGCAAGCGACCGAGAGGACGGCGATCGTGACTCTATTCATGGCGTGTTGCTCGTCACCTTGAGGTTGTCGAAGTAACCGGTCGTGGGGGTGTAACCGTAGAGGCCGGCGCTGCCGCGCTCGACCGGTACCGGATCCTCCACCGTAATCGTCCAATCGGCCGGCTCGGCAAGGCCGCGCTGCCAGACCTTGCCCTGGACCAGAGCCTTGCCGCCGGCCACCTCGACCCGCAGCTTCAGGGTGTACCACTGGTTCTCGGCCCAGGCGAAGGGCACTTCCCTCGCTCCGCGCAACTCGGAGCCCCAGGAGCGGATCTGGATCTGCTGGTGGGCACCCATCAGGTCGAGGGTGTAGCCCGCATTGATCGCGCCGAGATCGGGCAGACGGCGGCCGGTTCGGGTGGCCATGACGTCGACCTGGACGGTGTAGTCGTGCCAGTCCGGATGGCCGACGTAGGTGGTGTGCTTGTGGAGCTCGACCGGCGAGGGCGGCTTCGCGAGCACCTTGCCGCCACCGTCCGGCAGCTCGAAGACTTCGAAACGGGCGCCGGAGCGCACCAGGTAGGGCGGCCGGCCCTTCGCCGGATAGCTCTCGAAGTCCTCGGTCAGCGGCGGGTCCGCCGCCACCCGCACCCGGGCGCTGGCCGCGAGACCAGCCAGCTTGGCAGTGACCTTGCCGACCTGCGCCCGCTTGCCGGGATCGGCCGTGAAACGACCGCCGGCGGTGGCTTCGCCGGTCAAGCCATCGAGGGTCCATTCGGCGCCGCTCTTCTCGCCGACGGCCCGGCCTTGGGCATCGAAGGCCCGCAGGCGGAAGTCCGCCGCGCCGCCAGGTCGCAACCAGATCTCGGCAGGCACGACCTGAAGCGCTGCGACCGCGGCGTCCGCCGGGGCCGCGGCCTCCTGAGGTCCGGGCGACTTCCTGAGGTGCCCGACCTCGGTGCGCGGGAACTTCGCCTTCTTGTCGCCGAGGCAGTAGATCCCCTCCTCGGTGGTGAAGTAGATCCGGCCGTAGGCCACGGCCGGCGAGGCGTAGATCTCGGCGTAGCGCCCGTCGGGCATCGACAGGTCCTCGCTGTCGAGGATCTTGCCGGCAGAGGCGCCGGGCTCGACGATCAGCACCCTACCGTTGACCTCGGTGGCATAGATCCGGCCATCGGCCCACACCGGCGAGCCCTTGCCCACGGTGCCCATGCCCAGGAGCCACAGCTGCTGGCCGGTGGCCGCGTCCAAGGCGATCAGGTTGGCCGAGTTGTCGATCACGTACAGCCGGCCGCCATGGAGGATCGGAGAGGTGAATCCGGCCTCGAGGGTCTGGCGCCACTTGAGACCCGAGGCCGTGATGTCGCCCTTGGCACCGGCTACGTCGAACGCCACCACCGCGCCGAGGGCGCCGCCATTCGGGTTCTCTTCGCTGTGGGAAGCGTAGACCGTCGAGCCCTGGACCAGCACGGTGGTGTTGATCGCCAGCTTCGACAGGTGGAAGCTCCACAGCTTCTCGCCGGTGCGCGCCTTCAACCCGTAGATGCGACCGTCGCCGTTGCCTTGGATGACCTGCCGGATGCCGTCGATGACGGCGATGATGGGCGTCGACTGGCTGTTGAGGTCTTGGGGTGCTTCGCCGGGGGTCGCATGCCAGATCAGGAAGCCGGTCCGCTTGTCGAAGGCGAAGAGCCGGTGGCGCGGCGCGCCCTGATCCGCCCAGCCGGTCGAGGCGAAGGTGACGATCAGACGGTCTTCGTCGATCACCGGGGTCTGAGTGCGGCCGCCGTAGCCCGAGTAGAAGCCGAACTCTTCTTCGAGATTGCGGGACCAGACCACCTTGCCGGCGCGGTCCAGCACCCAGAAGATGCCCGAAACGCCCTGGACGTACAGGTAGCCCGTCTCCGGGTCGCCAGTCACGTTGGCCCAACCCACGCGGTTCCACGGCACGGTCGTGTTGTAGACCGGGAAGCGGTGCTCCCAAAGGCGTTTGCCCGTCTCGGCGTCCCAACAGGCAGCGATCTCGACCCGGTACAGGCCCTCGCCGACGCGGCCGTTGGTACACACCCGGCCGTCGAAGACGACCGGCGTCGAGCGACCGGTGAAGTCGTCGCGCCAGAGCAGGTTCTCGCCGCTCTTGGACCACGCCGAAATCAGCCTCTGATCGGGCGCTACGCCGTTCTGATCCGGTCCACGCCAATTGGGCCATTCACCCGCCGAAAGCGATGCCGAAGCGGCACCGGCGACGACGAAAACGAGCAGCACGACGAGGGAAAAGGGGGCTTTTCGGTGGCTCAAGGGCAGATCTCCTCGGGGCAGGTACGGCGAGGCCGAAAAAAGGTTCATGGCCGCGAGAAGCACGATCCGGGCCTGGAGCGGCGAGCTGGATTACCATCCCCCCGATGAGAGCCCTCACCTTCCACCGCCCCTTCGACATCCGTTGCGAGCACGTCCCCGATCCGGCCCCCGAAGCGCCCGGCGACGCCGTGGTGCGGGTCACCGCGGCGGGCCTCTGCGGCTCGGACCTCCACGCCTACCGGGGCCTCGAGACCGGGCTCGACGCCGGCACGGTGTGCGGTCACGAGCTCGTGGGAGAGATCGTGGCGTTGGGCAGCGAAGTCCCGGGATTCGCTCTCGGCGACCGGGTGGTGGCCCCGTTCACCACCAGCTGCGGCGAGTGCTTCTATTGTCGGCGCGGCTGGACCTGCCGCTGCATCCACGGGCATCTGCTCGGCTGGGTGCAGGACGGCGCCGGGCTCCACGGATCCCAGGCCGAGTTCGTGCGGGTACCGCTCGCGGCCTCGACCCTCTACTTCATGCCCGAGGATTTGCCGGAGGAGGTGGCGCTCTTCCTGGGCGACGTGCTGCCCACGGGCTTTCACGCCGCCGAGTCGGCCGGGGCCGGGCCGGGGGCGGTGGTGGCGGTGGTCGGTTGCGGGCCGATCGGCCTCGCCGCAGTGCTCTCGGCCCTCGAGCTCGGGGCCGACCGCGTCTTCGCAATCGACTCCGTGCCCGAGCGCCTCGCCCTCGCCGAACGCTGGGGCGCCACGAGCGTCGATCTCACCAGCGGTCACGCCAACGAGGAGCTCCGTGACGCGACGGAAGGCCGGGGCGCCGACGCGGTGGTCGAAGCGGTGGGCAGCCGGGAGGCCACCCGCCTGGCCTATGAGCTGGTGCGCCCGGTGGGCACCATCGCCGCCGCCGGTGTCCACACCGAGAGTCACCTCGCCTTCTCCCCGGGCGAGGCCTACGACAAGAACCTCACCTACAAGGCGGGCCGCTGCCCGGCCCGCGCCGTCCTCCCTCGCGTCCTCCCCCTAGCCGCTCGCCGAGCCCGGGAGCTCGGCGAGCTGATCTCCCACCGCCTGCCCCTCGAAGACGGCCCTCGGGCCTACGAAATGTTCGACCGGAAGCTGGACGGCTGCACCAAGGTGGTGTTCAGAACTGGGACCACAAGTACTGGTTCGTGACCTCGTGGTGAAACTGGATCTCGGCCCGCTTCACCCGCGTGCCGAGGGCCTTGGGGCAGCGTTCGGCGGAGGCGAGCTTCAGGTCGGCGAACTTGCCGTGGACCTCTTCACCCATCAGCTCCTTCGCCCAGCCGCTCGCCTTGAACAGCCGGACGGCGTCGTAGATGTTGTCGGGCAGGAAGCGGGTGCGCGGGCGCTTGTCGGAGTCCTCCTCCGCCGCCGGGCCTTCGACGCCGGTCCGCAGCAGCGAGAAGATCGCCAGGTACGGGTTGGCGTCCGGGGCGATCGAGCGAACTTCTACGCGGGCCGACTTGTCGTTGCCGAGGGGGATGCGCACCATGGAGCCGCGATCGATGGCCGAGGCCTTGATCTGGTTCGGTGCCTCGAAGTGGGGGTCGAGCCGGCGATAGGAGTTGACGCTTGAGTTCAAGATCAGGCAGAGGTCGTTGGCGTTGGCCAGGATCCTCGAGATGAAGCTCCAACCGACCTCAGACAGGCCATCCTGCCCCTTGGCGTCCCAGAACTGGTTCTTGCCCTTCCGGGCCAACGACATGTTGGTGTGCATGCCGTTGCCGTTGACGCCGGCGACCGGCTTGGGCAGGAAGCAGGCACTCATCTCCATCCGCGCCGCGACCTGACGAGAGAGCAGCTTGTAGAGCTGGACCTGGTCGGCGGCGATGGTGGCCTCGGTGTAGCCGTAGTTCATCTCGAACTGGGAGGGTGCCACCTCCGGATGGTCCTTCTCGTTCGAAAACCCCATGGCCCGCTGGCCCTCGGCGGCGGTGTCGATGAACTGTCGCAGGGCATCGCCGGGGAGGGAGTGATAGTAGCCGCCGGTGGAGATGAACTCGAAGGTGCCCGTTTCGTGAAAACGGCGCTCGGCGTCCCGGCCGTTGAACAGGAAGCCCTCGATCTCGTTCGAGACGTAGGCCACCGTCTCGTCCTTGGCCCACAGGGAGCTCGCGAAGGCCTTCAGACGCGCCCGCATGTCGCCGCGATAGGGGCTGCCGTCGCGCTCCTGGACCTCGCCGAAGACCAGCACCTTGCCCGGTCCGAAAATGTCAGAGGGCAGCCAGTAGAAAGCGGGCCAGTCGATGGCGAGGCGAAGATCGCTCTCGGCTTGCTGGGAGAAGCCGCGGATCGAGCTGCCATCGAACGTGAGGTTGTCGGCCGACTTCAAGAGGAACTTCTTGTCGTAGTCGAGCATGTGAAAGCGGCCCTCGAGGTCCGTGAAGCACACGGTGACCGCTTTCAGCTTCTTCTCGTCGTGGAGCTGGCGCAGGCGCTCTTCCTGAACCTGACCCGGATCGCGGTGGGACAGGCGGTCGTCCTTGGCTTTGAGGTTGCGCTCCTCGAGCTCGTCGTAGCGGATCTCGAGGTAGTCGCGCAGATCTTTCGGGGGCGTGGTGCTCATGGGGGCTCCTCGGGCGCGGAGGCGCCGGGTCGAAGGTCGTAGCGGACGACCCCATGATACCAACACTGATCTAGTCGTCAACAGATCTAGGCTAATTCAGTCCGCTTTTACCCCAAGTCACTCGCCAGCTGGGCGACGGCGGCGACGGCGACGACGACGAGGGCGCCCCGGCGAGCCTTCTTCCTCGGGGCCTTCGACGGTCGGCTCGGGCCGCTCGCGGCCAGCCTCGCGCCACAGATCGAGGACCTCGTCGCCCTCGCCCGTGGCCCGCACCAGCGCTTCGAACAGAAACAAGGCCAGGTCGAAGTGGCGGGTGGCCGCGTAGCGCGCGCGCCCACCGGGCGTCCACTGGGGCTCGCAGAGGCGAAAGAACGAGGTCAGGGAGCCGTGGATCTCCTGGCTGCGCAAGGCCGAGATCTTGAGTCGGGTGAGGAACGGCGTCTCGACCTCGCGCACGAGGCGCTCCAGATCCGGGCGCGAGAGGGGCCGGCCACCCACTCCCTCCACGTCGTAGCGACGCAGCAGCACGCCGGGCAGGAGCACCGCCGCGAGAAGCACCGAGTCGGGCACCGCCCGGCCCTCGTTCGCCAGGTCGTCCAGGACCAGGGGGATCCGGTTGAAGCGACCCAGCCCGCGCGCCTCCGCCGTCACCATGGCGAAGGCCTCGGGCAGGATCGATTCGAGCAACCCGAACTCGAGCATGACTTGAAAGGCATCCGCGGCGTGACCGGACCGCAGGAGGGAAACGACCTCCTCGGTCAGGCGGGCGGGCGAGGCCTTCTCGATCTCGTTGCGGTTGCGCTCGATCGCCAGCGCCGTTTCGGGCTCGATGCTGAAGCCCAGCCGCGCCGCGAACTCGCAGGCGCGAACCATGCGGACCGGGTCTTCTTGAAATCGGAGGTCCGGGTTGCCGATGGCACGAACCAGCTTGGCCTCGAGGTCGTCGATGCCGCCGCAGTAGTCGATCACCGAGAAATCCCCGATGTCGTAGAACAGAGCGTTGATCGTGAAGTCGCGCCGAAAGGCGTCTTCCCGCGGCGTCCCGAAGGTGTTGTCGGACGTGATCAGGCGGTCCTCGGGATCACCGTTCTGCTGCTCCGGGTCCGGGGTCTTGCGAAACGTCGAGACCTCGACGACTCCCTCGGGATAGAGCACGTGGACCAAACGGAACCGCCGGCCGATGATTCGGCTGTTGCGGAACAGTCGCCGGACCTCGCTTGGGCCCGCGTCAGTGCCGACATCGAAGTCCTTGGGCTCGCGGTCGAGCAGCAGGTCGCGCACCGCGCCGCCCACGAGATAGGCCGTTCGCCCCGCGTTATGAAGGCGATAGAGCACCTTCAAGGTGTTCGGGTCGATGTCGCGTCGAGAAATCCGATGGTCGGGGCGGTCGAGGATACGGGGAGCGTCGAGCTTCACGGCGGGGGATTATATGGCCGGGATCGCGAGGGCGGGGCCCCCGTCGGAGCGGTGAACCGCTCCGACGGAGGTGGGGGGATGGGACGAGCGCGCGGGGCGGGACGTTCGGTGTGGTTGCGGACTTGTGCGCGCTGGCAGGTCTCAGGGCGAGTACGACCGATACCGCCGGTCGTGGTCGCATGAGGAGTGGTGGCGGTGTCGACGGCCGTGATGGCGATCGTTGCGCCGAGATTCGTGGTGCCGGCCCTCGCGCCGATCCCGCCAGGAGCGTTCGTCGCCGTAGGGCGAAGAGGCTTCATAGCGGCGACCTTGCCACACGGGACGGGGCGCATAGCCGTGGAACAGATCGGCCGCGGAGGACCGATGAACTCGCAGGTGGTGTCGGATCAGCGGGCACGATTCGAAGTGGTGATGGTGCCCTCGGGTGGTGAAGCAGCGCTCCGAGCAACGGACGCCGCGGTAGGACAGGTCCTGATTGGTTCGCCAGTAGTACACCGGGCGATAGCGCCCGGGGGCTCCGAAAGCCAAGGTGAAAGCGATCGGTCCAACTGAGAATCCGGCACCGACCGACCAATCGCTCCGAGCCTCGGCTGGGGCGGCGAGGGTAGGGGCTAGAAACATCAACCCGGCGGTCACTGAGGCGAGAGCTTTCTTTCGCATCACGGTGCTCCTTTGCTGCGCCGCCCTCTTTCCACGATGCGTGCCAAGGCCGGAATGTTCCGCTGCGAAGCCAAGAATCGCGCCCATCGGCGGCCCATCTCCGGTTTCAGCGGCCTGCTCCGGAGATCGCTCGTCCTCCTGAGAGGACGAACTATCCATGTTATTATGACATTATTCTGACGACACGTCCAGATCCCGGGAAAAACGCCCCGGGAAAGCCCGTCAGACTCCTCGGGTGCGAATCTTGACCCCTTGGCTCAGAGTGCGGTGGACCGGGCAGCGATCCGCGATCTCGAGAAGGCGTCGCTTTTGCTCGTCGTCGAGCGCACCCAGGAGCTCGATTTCGCGCTCGATGACGTCGATCTTGCCGCCAGAGGGGGCTTCGGCAGCCAGGTTGCCGCAATCCGCGCAATCCGCCGCGTGGACACGGCCGTGGCGCAGGCGGACTCGGACTCCCTCGAGCGGCCAGCCCTTGCGGTCGGCATAGAGCCGCAGGGTCATCCCGGTGCAGCTACCCAGCGCCGCCAGGAGGATCTCGTAGGGATTGGGGCCGGTGCCGGTGCCGCCGAGGGCCACCGGCTCGTCCGCCGGAAAGCGGAACTCGGAGGTCTCGATCACCTGAGCTAGCCCCGAAGGCCCCCCCGAGACGGAGACTTTGCCGTTGCTGGATTCCGCGGTCGCCATCGTCGTTGCTCCTCCCGGCTCGTTCAAGGCGCCCAACGCAGGCGCACCAGGGTGGCGGGACCCTCGACGGGTACCGTCACCACATAAAGAGTGTCGTAATCGGCTTCGGAAATCTCCGGCGGTTCGGGCGCACCGAGGGCCCCAGCGATCGGCCCGAGCGTGTTGCTGTGGCCGGCCACGAGCACGACACCGCCCGGCCGCGAGCGGATGGCGGCAGCGAGTCCGGCGAAGTCCTTGGCGGCAACCACCTCGACCGCCAAGCCCAGCCGGTCGGCGAGAGGTGCGACGGTCTGCTGGGTGCGACGCTTGTCCGAAGCGAAGATCCGGGTGATTCCGGCGTCGGCGACCATCCGCCCGAGAGCCTCCACGCGCTTTTGCCCCACGTCGGACAGCGGCGGGTCGTCGGCCGGGAGGGCCGCCTTCTCGGCGTGACGGACGAGCAGGACAGTCGTCGCCGTCGCGCCGGCGGGGTCGGCGACCGCGGCTCCGCCGAGAAGCCCGCCGCCGGCCAGTGCCACCGCGAGAATCGAGCTGGGGATGAAACGAAGCCTCATGGGACCTCCTGACGGAAGGGGCCATTCTACGGCCTTGCCGCAATGCGTCGACAAGGTGGCGCCGAAGAGGTCTCAGGTCCCCGGCGAACGTCGAGGGGTTTTCTCCAAGCGACTGATACGGAGTGACCTGGCGCCGATATGCCGCAGTGCGTCAAGACTCTTGACGACTTTGCCGCACTGCGGTATCGTTCTCTCGTTGAACGGCGGCCGAGGCCGCCAACCTGAAAACGAACCCCATCCCGGTCACCACCGGGTCGCGATCAACTAAGGAGCTTTCCCATGGCCACCAACCTCGACCTCCAGAAGATCCAGCAAGACGTCACCGAGTCTGCCCGCAAGGTGTGGCTCGCCAGCCTGGGTACCGTCGCTGTCGCCGAAGAGCGCGGCACCTCCCTGTGGAATGAAGGCAGCAAGCTCTTCAACCAGCTGGTCGACCGCGGCCGCGGCCTCGAGACCCGGGGCCAGAAGGAAGTCAAGAAGGTCACCGCCGAGGTCGAAACTCGGGTCGGCAAGGTCACCAAGAAGGTCGGCAAGGTCGTCGACGAGCAGCTCGGCAACGTCATGAACCGTCTCGGCGTCCCGACCCAGCACGAGATCGAGACCCTCACCCGGCGCGTCGCCCAGCTCACCGAGCAGGTCGATCGCCTGGTTCCGATGCTTGCGGAGAAGGCCACCCCCAAGGCCGCCAAGGCCTGAGCGCCGGCACACTGTCCCTAAAACGCCCCGCGGGCCCCTTCGGCCCCGGGGCGTTGCTCTATTCAGCGAGCAAAAAAGTCCCCGGTGAGGAGGCATCGACACCGGGGGGCGGAAAGCCGCGGGGAGGATCGCGGCATGAGGTCCAGTACCCGGTGACGGAAGGAAAGGGTGAGGTCCTGGAGCGAAGCAGGAGGGGCGCCCCGACCGCTGCCGGGGCGCCGAGTGCGGGGGGTCAGTTCCAGGTGCCGTTGATGTTGATGCCGCCCGGAACGCCGAAGGGGTGGTTGATGACCCGCGCCTTGGTCGGCGAGTTGCCATCCCAACACAGCACGGTCAACGTCACCGTGGGGTTCACGACCGACGACGGGTAGGTGTGGGAAACCGTGCTGTTGCCGGTGAGGCCTGAGCTGGTGCCGTCACCGTAGTCCCACGAGTACTTCCAGATGAACGACCCGGGGCAGCTCGACGGGCTACCGGCCGGCCGCAGGGCGTCGAAGCTGCAGGTGAACTGGGTCATGCCACCGTTCCAACTGCAGTTGCCCTGGAAGTTCGCCGTGGCGGCCTCGGCACCGGCGGCGGCGCCGAAGGCGACGACCGCTGTACAGGCCCAGAGCAGTTTCCGATAGGAAAAGGACCACATACTGCTACTCCTTTCGCCTCCCGGGGAGAGAGGCATTTGCGGACCCCCGGTGCAAGAGAATAGACGAAGACACCGCGAGAATGAAAGTCGGACCTTTTTCACGTTCCGGAACGCCATCGTTGGTCGCCATACAATCCCACCCGTGGCGATCTATGAACATCCGGGCTCGGACGTTGCAGCAACGTTCTCTGTGAAGCACCCTCTCGCCCTCGCCCTGGCTCTATTCTTCGCCCTCCTCGCGGCGATTCCTCTTCCAAGCTCCGCCGCCGCCACCTCCCCGCCCCCGTCCTCCGGGCGGGACGTCGTCGTCCCCGTATCGGTTCGGGACTCCAGCGGAAAGGCCCCCGCCGCCCTCGTTCCCAAGGATTTCGAGGCCCGCCTCGGTGGCGGTCCTCTGGCAGTGACCGCGGTGAATCCCGGGGCCACGGGGCCGGTTCTGGTCTACTTCGACAGCGCGCTCGCCACCTCAGAGGGCCTCGGCTCCGCGGCCCGTTTGCTCGAACGGGCCGCCGCGCAGCTGGTGCACTTCGGGCCGGTGGAAGTGGTGTTCGCGGGGCCCGACCCCGAAGTGTTGATCGAGCCGAGTCACAGCGTTGACGACCTCGAGGAGGCCCTCGAGGAGGTCGGGGACGAGGCGTCCGTGGACGACTCGCTCTCGAGCTTCCGCGAGCGTTATGGCGCGACGCCCGCGACCGAGCGCAACGCCGCCCTCGAGCAGTTCAATCTCGATCTCGAGACCCGGGTGCTCGAGCGGGGCCTCGAGGGGCTGGCTTCGACCGCCCTGCCGCGCTCCCCCGGCCTCCTGATTTGGGTCGCCGATGGCTTCGACCCCGATCCTCGCGCCTTCTACTCGGCACCCACCGAAGGTCCCTCTCCTACGGCGGAGCGGCTGCGCGCCGTCGCCGCCGAGCTCGGCACTGCCGGCTGGACCGTCGTGCCCCTCGCCCTCGGCGCGCCAGTGGGCTTCTCCGATCCCCTCTCCCCCCTGCGCCTTCTCGCCGACGAAACCGGTGGCCGGGTGGTGGCGAGCCCCCTCGAGCTCGAGGGCGTCTTCGAGGAATTGGCGAACCGGATTTCCCTGACCCTTCACCTCGATGGCGAGGTGCTCGAGCCCAGGTCCCTCGAGCTGCGCTCGACCCGCGCCGGCCTGACTTTGCGGGCTCGCCGCTGGCTCGCTACGGCCTCGCCCCTGGCCACCGCGCGCTCGCGCGCTCTCGGGCTTTTAGATGATCCGGGGGCGCTCGGCGAGCTGCCCGTGGCCGCTTCGCTCCAGGCCGGGCCATCGGGAACGGCTCGGCTCGATCTTCAGGTCCGGCTCGACGCCGGATTCGTGCGCACGCCGCCGCCGAATCTGCGGGTGGCGACACTTCTGGTGCCGATCGAGGGAGCCTTCGTGTTCGAGCACGAGACGCTGGCGGTCACGGAGCTGCCGCGGGCCGGCCTCTGGACCTACCAGCATTCCTTCGAGCCTCCGGACGAGCTCGCGGGGGCCGTGGTGGTGGTCGAGGACCTGCTCACCGGCCGCTGGGGCGCCGCCCGCGTGGCCTACGAGCAGGGCCACCTGACCGCGGGACCGTCGACCGACCTTCGGGGTGGCCCCGTAGCGCCCGCCCCCCGTCCCGTCGAGCGGGTGCTGGTGCTCCTGCCGCCGACGGAGCGACCGGCCACCGGCCGCACCCGGTTCCAGGCCCTGACCACCACCGACGCGGTCCAGCAGGTGGCGTTCTATCTCGACGGCAAAGCGATCGAGACCGACGCCCGGCCACCCTTCACCGCCACCCTCGATCTCGGCCGCGCGGCCATTCCCCATGAAGTCCGCGCGGTGGGCCTCTCCGCCTCGGGAACGCCTCTCGGCGACTATGTGCTCGCCATCAACCAAGGCTCGTCCGCCTTCACCGTGGCCGTGACCGCCATCGACGGCGAGCTGGCCGCGGGCAGCGTCAGCGTCTCGGCCCAGGTCGCCGTACCGGCCGGAGCGCGGCTCGCCCGGGTCGAGTTCTACGACAACGAGACCCTGGTCTCGACCGCCACCACGCCGCCCTTCCGCGCCAAGATCCCCACCACCGGCGCCGTGCCGGGGGACTACGTGCGGGTGCTGGCGATTCTCGAGGACGGCCGTGAGATCGAGGACGTGCGCCTGATCGACGAGCGCATCGCTTCGGCGCGGGTGGCGGTCAACCTGGTGGAGCTCACCTCGGTGGTCACCGACCGCCAGGGCAAACCGGTCGAACACCTGACCGTCGAGGATTTCACCGTGCTGCGCCGCGGCAAACCTCAGGTCATCGACAGCTTCCGCCTTGCCAACGACGTGCCGCTCCTGATGGGCCTGGTGATCGACACCTCGGGCAGTATGTGGGCTCTCATGGAAGACACCCGGCGGGCCGCCTCGAGCTTCCTGGTCGACACCGTACGCAGCACCGACGAGGCCTTTCTGGTCGAGTTCGACGACCGGCCCCGCATGCTCGCGGCGCCCACCAACGACGTGGCCAGCCTGCTGTCGAGCTTCGGCCGGCTCCAGGCGAGCGGAGCGACGGCTCTCTACGACGCCCTCAACTTCTCCCTGGTCCAGTTCGCCGACGTGCCCGGCCGCCGGGCGCTGATCCTGCTCACGGACGGCGAGGACTACGGCAGCCGGACCACCTCCCGCCAGTGCGTCGCCCAGGCCCGCAAGCTCGGAGTGCCGATCTACGTGATCTCGCTCGCCGGCATCTACGCCGAGGGACGCCCGGTGACCGAGCCCATGCTCGAGGGCATGTCGCGCTCGACCGGCGGCCGGATGTACTACATCCACCAGATCGGAGAGCTGGCCGAGGTCTACGACCAGATCAACGCCGAGCTGCGCAACCAGTACGTGCTCACCCTGACCACCGACGGCCCCCTGGACGACACCGAGCTCGGCAAGATCGAGGTCAAGTTGAAGGGTACGGGGCTCAGCGCCCGCACGGCCGTCGGCCAGTACTGAGCATCCGGCTCAGTCGAGCGGAAAATCGAAGTAGGTTTCGGGGAAGGGCTCGTCCTCGAGGGTGAAGTGCCACCACTCCTGCTCGTAGGGGCGGAAGCCGTGAATCCCGAGGATGGTACGCAGCAGGAGCCGGTGGGCGCGCGCCGCGGCCGAGACCTCCGGGCAAAGAGGCCAGGAAACCGGGTCGAAGAAGTCGTAGGGCGCCCCCATGTCGAGGGGCTGGTGGTCGGCCAGCCCGACGAGGGTCAGGTCGACCGTGCTGCCGCGGGAGTGCCCGGAACGCTCGGCGATGTAGCCGAACTCGAACAGGCGCGCCTTCTCGACCCGGGGGTAGAACTCCGCCTTCTTTCGTTGATCGGCGAGATCGCGGCCCCAGCGAACGAAGTGATCGACCGCTCGCTGGGGTCGATAACCGTCGTAGACCAGGAGCCCGAGGCCGAAGGGCGCGAGATCCTCCTGCGCTCCAGCCAAGGCCCGCGCGGCCGCCATGGTGAGGACGATCCGCGGCCGCCCGTACCCGTCGACGGGCGCGCCTACGAAGTTGTGGTCGCCGGCGTAGCGCACCTCCGTGACGATCGTGGGTGCGACATCCGCGAGGTCCACGAACCCGGGCGGCAACTCCGCGGTTGCCGCGGCCCAGGTCGCACAGAGGGCAGTGAGAAAGAGGCTCGTTCCCATATCGACCGCACTCTATCCAAACGCTCGGCTCGTTCGGCCCCGTCAGCGCGCGAGCCGCGCCCGGGCCACCAGGAACAGCCCGCTCATCCAGCACAGGGCGCCGATCGGCGCGAGGGCCACCAGGAGCCCCGGGTCGGCCTCGGTGTGCCAGAGGCCGCCGAGCAGGAACCCGAGGGGGACCAGGACGGCCCCGGCCGAGACCAGGCGGTCGATCGTGCGGGCTCGACGCTCGTCGAGCTCGAGCCGGGCGGACAGCACAAAGACCACCAGGGTCAAGGCCGCCAGCAGACCGCCGTGGGCGTGGGCGAGGACGAAGAACTCGCGGCGCAGCGCGTCCTCGAGGAAAAACGGTGCTTTCCACAGGTGCAGCCCCTCGAGGGCGAGACCGCTCGACAGCCAGGCCAAGAGGCTCCAGCGGCCGACCTTGGCGGCCAGGGGCAGGGCCGGGCCGCTCGCGGGGGCGACAGCGGTCTTCATGGTCACTCTCCGATCGACACGGGGACTTCGACCCGCTCCGCGGCCCAGGACTGGAGCAGCTCGGGGATGGGCCGGCCGCCGGGGTCGAAGGGCCAGCCGGCGGCGAGGGGCGGCACGGGCGACAGCGGACGTGCGGTGAGCAGGTCGCGCAGGGCGAGGCGCTCGGCCAGCGGATCATGGGCGTAGGGCACGACGATCCCAGAGCCGGCCCAGCGCAGCAGCGCCAGCCGGGCCGTCCGCCGGACGTTGGGGTACGGGTCGAGCAGGAGCTCGCCCAGGATCGGCACCGCGAAGCGGCCGGCATCGGGCTCCGGCGAGTCTTCGGCCAGCCGGGCGGCCGCGAGGGTGCGGTAGACCACGTCGCCGGCGAGGAGCGCCCGTGGAATCTCCGGCACCCGCGGCAAGGGCCGATCGCCGGGCCGGGTGCCGCTCGGAGCCGGGCCCCACAGCCGCTCGCGCTCGGTCGCCGCCCAACTCCGCGACCGGCCGGTGTGGCAGGTGGTGCAGGCGTCGGGCATGGCGAGACGGGCCGCGGCCCGCGGGTCCGGCGACTGGATCTGGTGGCTCGGGTGCCAGCTCATCACGCCGTAGACCACCGGCGGCATATGGCAGGCGACGCACTGGCTGCCCGTCGATGCGGCGGCGTGCCGGGTGTGGTCTTCGAGCCGGGGCCCGTCGAAGTCGCCGTGGCATTGAGTGCACATGGAGTTGCCCGGGCGATCGGGCCGCAGCTGGCCGTGGGGATCGCCCGCGTGCATGGCGTGGCAGGACAGGCAGGTCATCGTGCCGCGCTCGAAGCACGGGCTCGTGGTCAGGCCCTGGTACTCGTGGGCGGTCAAGCGCGGCGAGCCGTCGGGCCAGAAGCGAGGGGCCAGGCTGTAGCTGCCGATGGCGCTCGAGGCGTGGATGGGCTGGTAGTAGCGGGAGAGATCTTCGCCGGGGGTGAACGGATCGCCGTCGCGGAGAATCGTCTGGATGTCCTCCTCCCGGTTGGGCAGGCGCTGGCCGTGGCAATGGCCGCAGACCTGGGCGCTGCGCCGCTGGTCGAGCTTGCCCGGGTGGACGATCGTGGGGTCGTCGCTGTCCTTGAGTCCGAAACCCAGACGGCGCAAGGGAGAGCGCATCCGCTCGGCGTGCACTTCGCCGGGGCCATGGCACGCCTCGCAGGCGATGCCGAGCTCCGCCACCGACGAGTCGATCCGCCCCTCGGGGCCGACCTCGGGGCCGACGCGGACCCGCGCGTCGCGCCCGGGCCGAGCCTTCACGTTGTGACAGAAGATGCAGTTCAAATCCCACACCGCGGTGTTGGTGTGGTAGCTCTCGCCGTCCGGATGGAAGAAGGCCTCGGACAAGTGGAACCAGCGGTCCTCTTCGATCGAGAAGGCCACCGGCAGCCGCACGTGGCGGTCGCCCATCCGGGTGACGTACTGCTGCATGCGCCGCGACCCCACGGTACGCACCACGGGGAACGCGCGTCGCTCCCCCGTCCGCGGATGCGGCAGCTCGATTTCGTAACCGGCCCCGCTGCGCCGCGGCACCGCCCGCACGCCCAGCCAGTCCAAGGGCTGGCCATCGAACCGCCCGCGCACCACGGCGTCCGGCAGCTCCTGGGTCATGGTCCGATGAAACGTCCGCCGCCAACTGGCCAGGTTCGCCGGATGGCAGCTCGCGCAGGACTGGGAGGTGGTGTAAGCCCAGCTCGAGCGGGCGAGCTCGAAGCCCCCGGCGGGGACGGGACCGACGGGATCGCCGAGGGCGAGCCACGTGGCAGAACCGATCAGAAGGAGGGTGGCGAGGCCGAGAAGGGGCCAGAGGTGTCGGGAGCGGATGGCTGGAACGCCCCTCACGACCGCGTTTCTACGCTCTGCCTGGTGGACTGTCAAGGCCGTGCGGAAGCGCAGGGTGGTGGGCAGGTCGAAGGCACGGGCTCCGGGTGAACCACTTCTTGCCTGAGGGTGGCTTCCGAGCTAAGGTTTCTCCATGAGTCTCCGAGATCGAATCACTCTAGAAGCTGGCAAGCGGGGTGGCAAGCCCTGTATTCGCGGCATGCGCATCACGGTTTACGACGTGCTGGGCTGGCTCGCGGCCGGAATGACCGAGGAGCAGATCCTCGCCGACTTCCCGGAGCTGGAGCCCGAGGACATTAGGGCCTCGCTCGACTTCGCCGCGGACCGCGAGCACCTCGTGACCTCGGTTCACGCTGCGTGAAGCTGCTTCTCGATCAGAACCTCTCCTACCGGCTGCTTGCGCGGCTCGATTCGATCTTTCCAGGCTCCACCCAGGTCCATCGGCTCGGCTTGGAACACGCCGATGATGCATTCCTTTGGCAGCTGGCCAAACGCGACGGATTCACGATCGTCACCAAGGATTCCGACTTTCCTGAAATGAGTCTGCTGCGCGGGATTCCACCCCAGGTCATCTGGCTCAAGTGTGGCAATGCCCCCACTGAGCTCGTCATGCGACTCCTGGTAGCGAGCGAGGCAGACATCCGGGACTTCGTTTCCGAGGGCACGGCCGCTTGCCTCGAGATTTACTGATGAGCGCCTCTTCCAGAGCTTAGCGAGCGGGGCGCCGCGGCGCATGCGGTCCTCGCGTATCTGCTACCATCGACACAAGTTCGAGACCGACAGTTGGGTAGCGCTGTCGGTTAAGGCGCCAGCGAGCCGGCCCTGTCGGCCGATCAATGCGTAGCGCCGCTCTTGCACTCGTCGCGTCTGGAGAATCCAATGCCAAGTTCTGCTCTCGCTGGCGTGCTCATCTACGCCAAGCACCTCGAAGAAGTCTCTACCTTCTACGAGCGCGTCCTCGGAGCCCGCGTCCTCCACGGTGACGACGAGCACAGGGTTCTCCAGTCGCAAGACGCCCAAATCATCATTCATGCAATTCCGCCGCAGTACGCTGCGTCGATCGTTATCGCCAAGCCACCCGTAGCGCGCGAAGAACAAGCAATCAAGCCGTTCTTCACTGTCGAGAGTCTCGACACGGCCGAGAGAGTGGCAGAAGAGTGTGGAGGCATGGTCTGGGGTCCAATTTGGCCTGGGCCTCGCGTGAGAGTCCGAAACATCTGCGACCCAGAGGGCAACATACTCCACCTGCGCGAAAGTGCGGCCTCTCGCTCAACCGGAGCGCCAACGCCGCCCGGTTAGCTCGAACGTTGGGCAGACACGATGACCGCCGAGAGACTCCAACTTGAACTCCAGAAGGCCCGAATGCCAGCATGACGACCACGGACAACCTCTACGCGGAGCTCAAGCCCGATATCGCACTGCTTGCCGAACCACTCTTCGAGATGTCGGAGAAGCTACTGCGTGAGCAGGGCAACTTCTTGCCGCACGCGGCGGTTCTCACCGAAGGTGGCGAAGTCAAGCTCGTGGCCGCCGGCGCGCCAAGTGAGATCACGAACTCAACTGAAGTCCTGCCTCTCCTCCATGACGGGCTGCGTATTCAGGCCAAAAACCTTCCGCTCAAGGCTCTGGGCGTGTCAGAGAACGTCACGATCACACTGGAGGGGAAGCGGAGCACCAAGGCCATCAAGGTTCTGCTTGAGCACAGGCGCGGCCTCACCGTCGCACTCTACTTGCCATTCGAGAAGAAGCTGCTTCGTGGGTATGTCATGGGCCAAGCGTTCACTCTCGAGGCCCGGCCGGAAGTCAACGCCTGGAGCGAAGGTGCTGCCTAACCCTTAATCGTTAGGCGGCAGAGAGGAACACTTTGAGAAAACAGCATCGTGCGCTTGAGATCCTGGTTGCGGTCGTGATCACTTCGGCAGCTGCTGTTCGGGCTGACGACAAGCCAGCACCCGATGGCTGTCATTGGCAGGACCTGCCCGAGATAAAGGCGCATCTCGCAGTTCCCGACGGCTGGCACTTTCGCAGGGTTCAGTCAGAGAACTCCCTAATCTTCGAAGTGGAGCCCACCGGGCACGGCCTGCCTCAGCCATCAAGGTCTCGGTATCGCCTCGAGGTTCGACTTCACACGGACAGTCGCACGGTAGTTGAGCGCGCGCGTGAGTTTGTCGAGAACGCCAGAACTGGAGCCACGGCCGCCCAGCCGTTAGAGGAACAGACGATCGGTGTCGTGACGGTCTTTTCCTCCTTCTTCGAGTACGATCCGGCCGTTCCACTCGCTCCGCGTCGAACGGCGGCAATGTCAGCGATAGCGAACTCTCGAACGGGAACGCTCTATCTGGTGCGATTCGATATCCCAGTCGATGAGCTAGAAGCGATCGCGCCACTTGGCAATGCGCTCTTTCGCACGGCACGTATCGATGATGAAATGTGAATCAATCGGTTGTGGCCTGCCGCCGCACCATCTCAACAGCCCGGCCGACTAGGAACACTGGACCCGCCGCCGGGCCAAGGCATCCACCCCGCGGCCAGGCTGACCACGGTTCGGCCCAACGTCCCGCGGAAAGCGGCCCTCCCGCCTCTCCTCCCTGCCTTCCGCTGCTTCGAAAGCCTCCTCGCCCCCCAGACCGCCGCTCGTTCACGAGGGGAAGCGCGGGGGCCGACTAACGCGAAGCCTCGCGGATCGCCGCCACCTCCTCGGCCTCAAGACCGAGGGAGACCAGGAAGGCTTCATGGCTGTCCGGGGCGGCGGCTTCGAAATCCCGGTGCCAGCGCTGCATCTGCTCCTCGTCGAAGCCCGCTCGGCGCAGTAGCGCCACCCAGGCCGCCTTGTCACAACGCATCCAGCCGGCGTGGAGCTCCGGGGCCGCGAGGAGCCGTGCCAAGAGTCGCTGCTGGGCCCGCAGGACCTCCACCTCTCGGCTGAGGTCGATCAGGCGGGTCTCGAGTCGTGCGGCGGGGGTCGTCGGGTCTTCCCTCTCCGCCGTCCCGGGCGACAGCAGCGCGACGATCGCCGATAGCGACAGACCGGCCGCGCGGTAGCGTCGAATGGTGCGCAGCCGCTCGATCTCCCGCGTTCCGTAGAGACGATAGCCTGCCGCGGTGCGGGACGCGGGAACGAGCAGGCCGAGGGCTTCGTAGTGGAGCAACGAACTGCGCGCCAGGCCGGAGTCGCGACCGAGGTCGCCGAGGGTTATTCGGGGCATGCGGGTCTCGCTCACGGCTCGCCGTTCGGCAGGGGTCGGCGGTCGGGGGGCAGGAAGCCGCGACGCGCCTCGGGGTCGGCCAGCCGCTCCGGAGAGTAGTGCTCGGCCACGAGGCCGCGCGCATCGGTCACCAAGCGGCCGTGGTCACGGAGGAAGTCCCGCCAGGACGCCGTCTCCCGGGCCTTGTCGTGGTGGGCCACGAGCCGCACGAGAGCCTCGGACACGGTCCAGTGGAATTTCTCGGGAGCCCCCGCGCGGGCAGCGAACCGAGCCAGCTCGTCGCACAGGATGTCGACCGCCTCGACGAAAGAGTGCCGCCGAACCAGGAGCCAGGCGAGTCGCAGGTGGGCGGGATGATCGAAGGTCTCGGGCGAAAGTCGGCCGCCGGACAAGGCAGCCAGGAACTCGTCGTCGGAAAGCTCGAAGCCTTGAGACATGATGCGCTCCTCCGGTCGTGGAGCGCCGAGCATGAAGCCGACGGTAGCCGTCAGGTCAAGAGCTCCGGGAGGGCGAGCTTGGCAAGGCCGCGGGTCGAGCGACGAAGCCGTCCCGGGACCGGCCGTTCCCGCGAGCCCCAGCCCGTTCAGGGTCCAGGTCCCAACCCCAGCGGCAGCCCCAGTTCCTCCCACACCACCCGGTCGCCCAGGGCGATCCGGCCGCCGGTGAGAATCTCCGCGTAGACGCCGCCGCGCCAGGCGGGCGCGAGGGCGGCTTGGAGGCCGGGCCAGGTGTCTTCCATCAGGCGGCAAGGGCGGGTTTCGCCGTGGACCAGCAGGCGACACGGGCCGACCAGGAGGACCCGGCCGCGGCTTTCGGCGAGGGACAGGCCGCGAATCAGGAGGTTGGCCCGGCGCAGGGCCGGGTCGAGGGCCACTCCGAGCTCGGCGCGCACGTCGTCCCACCGCTCCGCTTCGATCAGGGTCACCTGGCGCTTGCCGCCCAGGGCCTGGGCGTTGCCCACGAGGCCCCGGCCCGCGGCCAGCTCGGCCTCGCCCAAGGGGTCCATGGGGCCGCGCTTGACCCGCTTCCGCCACAGGCCGGCGAGGCGGCCCGGCTCGAGGGTCACGGTTGACCGAGGGGCGCGGTCGACGTGAAGGTGGCGTCCGGCAAAGTGGCGGGCAGCTCGATCCGCTCCATCGTGAGCGTCCGGCTGCCGTCGCCGAGCACCCGCTCGCCGGAGAGCAGCACGCCCGGGCCGTGGCGCTCCCACTTCTGCCAGCGCCACGCCGTCGGCGGCGGCTGCTGGCCCTCGAGCACGTACTCCCAGCGGGCGAGCAGGCCGCTCGCGCGGTCGACCACCAGCCAGTAGGTGTCTCCCGGGGTCAGGCCGACCGGTTCGAAGGTCAGCTTGATCTTGTCGAAGGTGGCGCCGTCGGCCGTTTCCTCGCCGTCGTAGGTCAGGTGGACGCCCGGGTCCTGGAGCTTGAAGGGCGCGAGCAGCCAATAGAAGTCGTTGATCCAGGCTCCGTAGGCGTTTTCGATCAGCTTCGCCTTCTCCTCGCCGGTCACCTCGACGCCCGCCAGGAGCGCCGTGCCGGCGCCCTTGCCTTGGTCGTGAACGTTCGAGAGCACCACGTAGCTCTGGCCCTCGCGGTTGGTGCCCTCGAGCCGGTGGCGGCCGGTCTCCCGGTCCCACCAGTGGCGGCGGCGGCCGTTGAAGGAGAAGGAGAAGTAGCGCACCTGGGCGAAGGTCTCGGTGCCTCCCAGAGCCTCGACCAACCGGGCGGCGACTTTGTCGGCCTTCGGGTCGCGAACCGGAGCGGCCCCGGCGGGGAGCACAAACGTGGCGAGAAGCACGAAGGCGGTCAGAGCTCGACGCATGGCGGGGTCTCCTGCGAGGGAAGCGGGCACGAATCCCGCGCATGGTATCGCGGGTCGGCGACGGTGTTCGGGGCCGACACCGTCGCTCATCCCTCAATCCCGAATCCTGCGCAGGAACTCGAAGATCGGCCGCTCGACGAAGTCCACGTGGCGCGGCGTCATCATGTGGTCGATGTGGCCGAAGTCCGCCTCGAGCCGCAGGGTCACGTCGGTCGAGCCGAACAGGCCGAGTTGCGGCCCCAGGAACGCGCCGAACCCGTGGCCGCCGCCGATCGCGAGGATCGGACCGGTGAAAGCCGCGAGACCGTCGGTGTAGGCGGTCTCGACTCCCGCCAGCGAACAGGAAACGTCGCGCACCAGCACGTTCGGCACGTACTGGTTGAAGCGTCCGACGTTGTCGACCAGCCGATCCTGATCGGCGAACACCAGCCGGTTGGCGGTGAGGTCGCCGGCGACCTGGAAGTAGCCCGGTACGGGCATCGAGATCGGCCCCGGGGTGGGCACCGAAACCGTGGCCAGGAGGGCCTGCTGGTTGGTCAGGAAGGGCGGCAGGAGCGGAATCGGCGTCAGCCCGCCGGGTGCCAGCTGGGAGAGCTTCGCCACGGTGCGGAACACCCCGATGCCGACCGCGTCGTAGACCTGCCCGGCCGCGAGCTGGGCCTCCAGGCCCGCGCAGTAAGGTCCGTTCAGGGCCAGCACGGCCGGGTCGTTCGAATACAGCATGCCCTCCCACAGGATCAGCGCATCGTAGGAACTCGGGTCGGCGTCGGCCACCGCGATGGCCAGGATCGAGCCCAGGGAAGCGCCGCCGAGAGCCACCGGCGCTCCCGGATGGAGCGTGGAGATCTCGCCGCGCACGAAGGTGACGTCTTCGACCATGGACTGGAGATTCCAAGTCCCCATTACCGAGCAGTCGAGCAGGCCCGCTTCGCAGGTTCCCGCGGTCGGTCCCTCGAAACGCGGCGAGACGCCGAAGACGTCGAAGCCTCGCAGGGCGAAGTACTCGGCGATGGAGCTGCCGGGGCGCCCGCCCGGGTCCCCGTCGCGCTGCTCGTAGAACGAGAAGGTCGAGCCCAGAGGCGGCAGGAACAGGATCACCCCGCGGTCTGGCCCGCCGTGGTCGCGGCGGATGCGGACCACCTTGAAGCGGTCGAGGGGATGGGCACCGGCCGAGACGGAAAACTCCGTCCGGACCAGACCCCCGTGGAGCGGGTTCGACGCGGTGGCGGTGATCGAGTAGGGAGCCGCCGAGGCGGCGGAAGCACAGAGCAGAGGGAGTAGAACCGAGGAGAGAAGAGTTCGTTTCATCGCAAGGCCTCCTGGCTGAACGGTGCGGCCGCTCGCGCCAGGAGGGACAAGAGGGCGGCCGCAGGGGGCCGTCCCTACGTCGTAAACCTTTGAATCGCAACGTGTAGGGGCACGGCATGCCGTGCCCCTACGGTTCAGGGACGGCCTTCCGCGAAGTACTCGTGGCTGTCGGCGTTGTCGGTGGCGCGCGACGGGTTGGAGGTGGCCAGGCTGCGGCAGGCGGTCTGGCCGTAGGCCCAGTCGTCGGTGCTGGCGACCGCGTTGAAGTGGGAGATTTCGTGGACGAGAGTGCCGCCCTTCGAGTCGGTGCCGGTCAGGGGCGCGCTCCAGAAGGCGTTGCACAGGTGGATCTTGTAGGGCTGGGTCTTGAAAACGTAGGCGTAGGCGCTGTCGGTGCAGTCGCAGTAGAAGGTGACGGTGCGGGCGTTGGTCACGGTGTAGATGCTCGCGAAGTGGCTCTTGACCGTGGTGTAGCGGCTCGAGGTGTAGGTCCCGAACCACTGCGTGTAGCCCGAGTCCACGGTGCCGGCGTTCAGGTAGTTGCGGCCCTTCAGAGCCATCGTCTCGGCGGCGCCGAGCGCGCTGCGCAGCGTCGTCTGGCGGGACGAAGAACAGCTGACGAAGCCCGGGGTCAGGTAGGCGAGGGCGTCGCTCTCGATCGGCGCCAGGGCCGCCTCGAGCTCCGGATCGCGCTCGACACCCAGGGTGACGCGGTTCGAGCGCAGCGCCGGCTGGGCGAAGTCGCGCTCCCCGCGCAGGGCGCCGGCCAGGCTGGCGCGGAAGCGCACGGTGTACTCGCCGGACTGGGACAGGTCGTAATAGCTCGCCAGGTCGACATCGGCGCCCAAGGTCTCCCCGGCGCGCACGAGCACGAAGTCCTGGGCCTGGGGCGTGGCCCACTTGTAATCCCGGCCGATGTACTCGACCGGCTCGCCGTCCCGCCGCACGTCGAACAGATCGTTGTACACGCCGCGCAGGGCGGTCTGCCAGTAGACCACCTCGAGGTCCCGGCCGGACTCGTTCTTGAGCTCGAACCGGACCGCAACGTCTTCGTTCGCGGCGATGAAGCTCTTCGCCGCCCCGAGCCGGACCTTGAGGCCCTCCTGGGCCGAGGCCGCACCCGCCGTCGCCAGCAGCAGGCCGGCCGCCGCGAGAACACACTTCCGGGTCATCGTCTTCGTCATGGGGATCTCCACCTTCCACCTTAAAAACACGCCGCGACCTGCGGCGCGAACACTTTTCGAGCGAGGGACAACCACTAGCCGAGTACGGCAGAGGCGAACTTCGAGACACGAGACCGGGAGAAAGTGCGCCGGTTTCTATGCGACGAGGGCGAGCGGTGTCAAGTCGGGCTCTAACCCCTGCCGACCTTCTGCTGTGTAATTATTCAGAAGCAGCGTACTTGCGTTGCGAAGGAGGTTTCGATGATCGCGCGCACTTCTCGCTTCGTTCCCCTTGCCCTGGCCCTCGGGCTCGTGCCGAGCCTGGCCCACGCCCAGATCCGCACCGTCCTCGTTTCCCCCGTGCCGGGAAACCCGATCGCCAGCGGGACGGCTCTCATCAATGCGCTGGCGGCCATCCCCGCGCCCTCGAGCACCAATCGCTGGCTGCTGAAGGTCGAGCCGGGCGTTTACGATTTGAGCTTGAGTGGTCCCCTCCTGATGCGCTCCTGGGTCGACATCGAGGGGGCCGGTATCGGCGAGACCCACATTCAGGCTCCAGGGAGCTTCGTCGGGCCGGTTTTTCCCGTGATCTTCGGAGCCTCCGATGCCGAGCTGCGACATTTGACCCTGGAGTCTGTGGCGGCGGTTGGTCAGGGCACCAAAGTCATGGCGAACTTCACGGCCTCGCCACGCCTCTACCGGGTTCGCCTGCTGATTCGATCGGGCACAACGAACTGGGCGATGGAGAATCAGGACGCCGCGCCGATCCTCGAAGAGGTCGAGATTTCGGTGACCGGGTCGGGCACCAACATCGGCATCTCCTACAGTGCGGGAACTCCGACTTACGTGGATCTTCGGCGCTGCCGCGTTTCCGTCACCGACGGCACTTCCAACTACGGCGTGCTCACAACCGGCAATGTCATCCTTCGAGAAGTCCGCGACTCCGAGATCGAGGCGGCGCGCGGACAGCGCAACTACGGCATCTACCTCGCCTCGGCGATCTCCGGGACCGCCAGCACGGGGATGTTCCTCTCGAACACCGAGATCGACGGCGTGGGTGGTTCGATCGAGAACTACGGCATCCACGCCTCGGGCTCGAACTTCAGCCTGAAGCTCCTCAACATGGACGTGCGCGCCGTCAGCGGGACGACCAGCCACGGGATCTTCGTCTCGCCCGCCACCAACGTGCCGGTCACGGTGGTCAATTCGGACCTCCGCGGCAACACGGGCGTGATCACCAGCAGCTCCGGGGTCGTCGCGACGAATTCCAGTCTCAATGCCGGGCCCGTGACCGGCGCCACCGAAATCTGCGCCGGCGTCGCCGACGAGAACGCGGTGTTCTTCCCCGGGCCGGCTTGTCCTTGAAGGACCCCCACCCACCCCGGCCGGGACGAGCCCGGCCGCTGCCCAAGAGGATCCATGATCCTTGGGCAGCGGCCGCCATTGAACCCCGTCCACTAGACTTCGAGGATGAGCCACGCGTCCTCGGGCCTCAAGAACCGCCTCGCCCTCGAAACCAGCCCCTACCTGCTCCTTCACCAGGACAATCCGGTCGACTGGTACCCCTGGGGCGACGAGGCTCTGGGCCGCGCCAGGGCCGAGGACCGGCCGATCTTCCTGTCGGTCGGCTACTCCACCTGCTACTGGTGTCACGTGATGGAGCGGGAGTCGTTCTCGGACCCCGGGATCGCCCAGCTGCTCAACGAGCGGTTCGTGTGCATCAAGGTCGATCGCGAGGAGCGGCCGGACCTCGACGACATCTACATGACCGCCACCCAGATCCTGGCCGGCCAGGGCGGCTGGCCGAATACGGTGTTTTTGACCCCGGCGCTGGCGCCGTTCTACGCCGGCACCTACTTTCCGCCCACCGACCGCTGGGGTCGGCCGGGCTTCGCCACGGTGGTGGTCAGCCTGGCCGAGGCCTGGCGGGAGCGCCGGCACGACGTGGAGTTGCAGGCCGAGGAGGTGGCCCAGGCGCTCCGGCGGGTGATGGAAGAGCGGATTCCCTCCGGCGCGACCGAGGCGATGCCGGAGGGCGCCGTGGTCCTGCGGGCCTATCAGAGCCTGGTGCGCGGCTTCGACGACGTTCACGGCGGGTTCGGGGGCGCGCCGAAGTTCCCGTCGCCCGCGAACCTGTTCCTGCTCCACGCCTTGGCCGATCACCCGGAGGCGCCCCGCTCCGCCGAAATGCTCGGCCGCACGCTCGACGCCATGGCCCGCGGCGGCATCTACGACCAGCTCGGCGGCGGCTTTCATCGCTACGCCACGGACGGCGCCTGGCTCGTTCCTCATTTCGAGAAGATGCTCTACGACAACGCCCTGCTGCTCGAGCTCTACGCCCTCGAGGCCGAGCGCCGGGGTGGCCAATTTCCCGACCGGGCCGACCCCGAGCGGGCCGAGCTCGAGCGCGCCGAGCTCAAGAGAGTAGTGCGCGAAACGGTGGCATTCCTCGCGCGCGAGATGACCGGTCCGCGGGGCGAGCTGTGGAGCGCCATCGACGCCGAAACCCACGGCCACGAAGGCGCCTTCCACGTATGGCCGCCGGCCGAGCTGGCGGCCGTCCTGGGGGAGGAAGACACGGCCTTCCTGGCGCCGATCTACGGCTTCGATCGCGATCCGTTTTTCGAAAACGCCTCCTACGTGCTCCACCTGCCGCGGCCCGTGGCCGAGCTGGCGGCGGCCCGGCGCCGGACTCCGGCCGAGCTGTGGGCCGAGGTCGAGCCGCTGCGCGCCCGGCTCTTCGCGGCCCGCCAAGTGCGCGAGCGCCCTTTGACCGACGACAAGGTGCTGGCCGACTGGAACGGTATGGCCATTCGCGGCCTGGCCGAGGCGGGCCGCGTGTTCGGTGACGCGGACATGATCGCCCGCGCCCGCGCCACCGCGGACTTCGTGCTCGCGGAGATGCGTCCGGCCGGCGGGCCGCTGCTCCACGCGGTGCGCCAGGGCGCGGGCCGGGTTCCGGCCTTCCTTTCGGACTACGCCTACCTCGTCCGCGGCCTGCTCGCCCTGGCCCGCGCCACCGGCGATGAGCGCTACCTCGGCGCGGCGCGCGAGCTGACCGAAGAGCAGATCGCGCGGCTGGCTCACCCCCGCGGCGGCTTCTACAACGCGGAAGCCCGGGCGGATCTCCTGGTCCGCGGCCAGGAGATCTTCGACGGCGCGACGCCTTCGGCCAACGGCATCGCCGTGCTGAACCTGATCGAGCTCCACGCGGCCACCGGCGACGACGCCTACCGCGAGCGGGCCGGCCAGGCCCTGGCGGCCTTCGCACCGGTGCTCGAGCGTGCGGCAGAGTCGGTCAAGACGCTGGCGCTCGCGGCCTGGCGCTTCGGCGAGGCGCCCGCGCCCCTCACCGTCCGCTACCACCTCGAGCCCCCTGGAGATGGGGGAGAACGGGCTTTCCGCGTGGTGCTCGAGCTGCGCCCCGGCTGGCATCTCGACCGGTCCGAGCTCGGGCTCGTGGCCGCCGGGGACACCGAACTGCTCGGGGTCGACATTCCTCCGGTCGACCGCTTCGAGGGCACGGTCGAGATTTCCGGGAGCCTGCGCGGGCCGGGGGAGCTGGTGCTCGCCTATCAGGCCTGCGACGAGACGGCCTGCCAGCTGCCGGTGACGAGGCGGTTGGGGCCGGGGTAAGCGGCCCGGGGGCCGCGCGGCCCCCGCGTCCCGCCGTGCCGTGACGTACACTTGCAATCGCTCCATGGCCGACCTCACCGACCCCGCGAGCCCGCGGGCCGCGGATCACTGGCTGCCTCTGGTCTACGACGAGCTGCGATCGCTGGCCGGGCGTTACCTGCGCCGCGAGGCCCCGGGGCACACTCTCCAGGCGACCGCGCTGGTGCACGAGGCCTACCTGCGGCTCGCCCAGCAGGGCCGGGCCGAATGGCACGAACGGCCCCACTTCTTCCGGGTGGCGGCGCAGATGATGCGCCGGGTGCTGGTCGACCACCTGCGCGCCAAGGGCGCCCAGAAGCGCCGCGCCGGCACGCTGCGGGTCACCCTGGCGGAGGAGGTGGCCAGCGTCGAGCCGCTCTCGATCGACGTGCTGGCCCTCGATGCCGTGCTCGGGCGTCTCGAGGTCTTCGATCCCCGCCAGGCCCAGGTGGTGGAGCTGCGCTTCTTCGCGGGCTTGTCGGTCGAGGAAACCGCCGAGGTGCTCGGCATCTCGACCCCCACGGTCAAACGGGAGTGGGCGGTGGCGCGCTCGTACCTCTACGAACAGCTCGCCGCGACTCCGCCCGGACCGCACGATGGACCCTGAGCGCTGGGCGCGAGTCAAAGACCTGTTCTCGTCGGTCCTCGAACGGCCGGACGAAGAGCGGGAGGCCCTCCTGAACGCCGCGGCGGAGGAAGACCCGTCGCTCGCCCTGCGCGTGCGCTCGCTGCTCCGGGCCCACGAAGCGGCTGGCACCTCGTTTCTCGAGGCCGACGCCCTCGATCTGGCTCGCCGGGTGGCCGACGAGGTCACGTCGAACCTCCTCGGCCAGCGCATCGGCGCCTGGGAGGTGCTCTCCGAGATCGGCCGCGGGGGCATGGGCGAGGTCTTTCTGGCCCGTCGCGCCGACGGCGCCTATGAGCAGCAGGCCGCGCTCAAGGTGCTCAAGCGGGGGATGGACACGGATGAGATCGTTCGGCGGTTCCTGCGCGAGCGACGCATCCTGTCCGAGCTCGTCCACGAGAACGTCGCGCGACTGCTCGACGGCGGCTCGACCGCGGACGGTCGACCCTACTTCGTGCTCGAGCACATCGCCGGCAAGCCGATCGACGAGTGGGCGGCGGAAGCAGTTCTGCCGGTCGAGGAGCGGCTGAGGCTGTTTCTCAGGGTCGCCTCGGCGGTCGACTTCGCCCACCAGCACCTGATCGTCCACCGGGACTTGAAGCCCGCGAACATCCTGGTGGGACCGGACGGTGTGCCCAAGCTGCTCGATTTCGGCATCGCCAAGCTGCTCGACCCCGAGCAGCACGTCGCCACCGCCCTCGAGGTGCGCGCCATGACTCCCGAGTACGCCAGTCCCGAGCAACTGGCGGGTGCGCCGGTGACCACGGCCACCGACGTCTATGGCCTGGGCTTGCTGCTCTACGAGCTGCTGGCCGGCGCTTCGCCCGCGCCGGCGGAGCGGGCCGGGGGCGTGCGGTCGCCGAGCGAGTTCGTGCGCCGGGCCGCCGCGGGCGACTCGGGGCAGCTACGGCTGGCTCGCCGGCTCGCCGGGGACCTGGACGCGATCGTGCTCACCGCCCTCGAGGCCGAGCCCCAACGCCGCTACGGCTCGGTGGCGGCGTTCGCGGCGGATGTCGAGCGCCACCTCGAGAGACTGCCGATCTCCGCTCGGCGGCCCACCTGGGGCTACCGCATGGGCCGCTTCCTGCGTCGCCACCGGCTGGCCTCGGCGGCAGCCGCGGGGCTGGTGCTCGCCACCGGTGTCGCCACCTTTTCGGCGCTCGAGGTACGCCGCCAGCGTGACGAGGCGCGGACCGAGCGGGCGCGCTCGCAGGCCCTCTCGAGCTTCCTCATCGACCTGTTCCGCGTCTCCGACCCGGACGAGAGCGCCGGTGCCAAGGTCACCGCCCGGGAGTTGCTCGACGCGGCGGCCCAGCGGCTTTCGGACGGGGAATCCGGGCAGCTGGGGGCGGAACCCGAGAGCCGCTCGGACCTGCTGCAGGCGATCGGCGTCGTCTACGGTCGTCTCGGCCTCGAGGACGAAGCCAAAGCCGTGCTCGAACGGGTCCGCGCCCTGCGTGCCGATCCCCTCGGCTCCGAGGCCGAGCTGGCCCGCGCCGAGACGCTCCACGCCCTGGGCGACGTCGAACGCGCCCAGGGAGCCCACGCCGCCAGCGAGTCGCTTTATCGCGAGGCCCTCGACACGCGCCGCCGGTGGCTCGGACCGGAGCACCCGGCGGTGGCCGAAACCCTGAACGGCCTGGGCCTGCTCGAGGCCGCCCAGGGGCGTCCGGACGAGGCCCGGCGACTCCTCGAAGAGGCGGCGCGCATCCGCCGCGCGGCAGGGGGAGCGCTGCGCCCGGCTCTGGCCGAGACCCTCGGCAACCTGGCCTCGATCGCCATCGACCAGATCCGGCCCGAGGAAGCGGCGGCGCGCATCGCCGAGGTTCAAGCGCTCCACCGCGAGCTGGGCGGCGCCGGTCCGCCGCAAACCGCCCGGCTGCTCTCGGCGTTGGCCGGCCTGTTGTTTCGCACCGGGGACTATGAAGGCTCCGAGGCCCGGTTCGTCGAGGTGCTCGAGCTGCGTCGCCGGCTGCTGCCGGCCGGCCACCCGGACCTGGCGGTCACCCTGACCAATCTCTCGACCGTTCAGCTCGAGCGCTTTCGCCTCGTCGAAGCCGAGGCGGCACTCCGCGAGGCCCTCGCCATCCACCGCGGGCGCCACGGCGAAACGCCTCACCCCGACGTGGCTCACACCCTCAACAACCTGGCCTCGGTGGTGCGCGAGCGGGGCGACTCCGCCCAGGCCGAGGGCCTCTACCGTGAGGCGCTGGCGCTCTATTGGGCTCTCTACGGTGATCGCCACGGCACGGTGGGCAACGCGCTGGCCAATCTCGCCCTCGCCCGGCGCGATCGCGGCGACCTCGCCGGTGCCGAGGCGCAGGCCCTCGAATCTCTTGCGATCCGCGTCGCCGTCCAAGGGCCGGAATCGGCCGCGGCGGCAGCCTCGCAGCTGGTCCTGGCGAGCATCCGCCAGCAGCTCGGACGGTGGGGGGAGGCGGAGGCGGATTTTCGTCAGGGGCTCGCGCTGCGCGAGAAGAAGTTCGAGGCGAACCACCCGGCCGTGGCCTCGGCGCTCGTGGGACTCGCCGGCCTGCTGCTCGAGACCGATCGCGCCGGCGAGGCGGAGCCCCTGGCCGCGCGAGCGGTGGCGATCCGCAAGAGCAAGCTCTCCCTCGAGCATCCGGCGGTGGCGGCCGCCGAGAACCTATTGGGCGCCACCTGGGCCGCCCTCGGACGAACCGAAGAGGCTCGCCCCCTGCTCGCCGCGAGCCTCGCGCGCCTGCGCACAACCCGCGGCCCCGATCACCCGGAGTCGGTGCTGGCGGCCCGCCGGTGGAGCGAGCTTTCGCCGCACTCCGCCCGTCCGTGATCCCGATTTCGAACCGTTCCCGCGAATTCTCGAGGGGAGGCCACGTTTTCAGAAACCCATTGGTCTTGGCGCAAAAGGGGGCCGATCATGAACAGGATTCGATTCACTGTAAGCACAGGGCTCGTCGGTCTCGCGCTCGCTTCCGCGGGCGCTTCCCGGGCCGCCGAGCCGGCGCCGTCCCCGGGGCTCGTGCACCTGGTCTTCTCGGCGGAGCGTGGCCCCTCGCAGTTGGGCTTCGAGCCGGCCGAGCTGGAGCTCGCGCTGTGCGGGCGGACCGCGCCGCGGGGCTCTGGCAGCGAGGACTGCCGCTTGGTCTCGGGCGATCAACGGAACGGCGAATTCGGCATCCTGTCGCTCGAGGTCCGACCCCAGCCCCTGTCGCCCTTGGTGGTCGACGTCCTGCCGATCGAGCTGCACTTCCCGGGGGCCGAAGTCCAGACCTCCTGCGGTCGGTGGACCTGGACGCTGTCTCTCGATCCCAACGAGCGCCAGCGGTTCTCGGCCCTCGACCTGCTGCCATTGCCCGAGGATTCGGCGACCGGCACCACCCGCGGCTGGCTGCACGTCGACGGCCGGCTCGACCTTCACAACGAGGACAGCGGCGAGGTTGCGAGCTTGCCCTGGGCCGTGGACCTCGACCTGCTCGCCCGCTACGCCCTCGCAGCGCGGCGCGGGAGCGGCCCGGGAGCCTCGAACCTCCAACTGTTCGCCGAGCCGGGCCTGGTCGAACGGTCGGGCTGCATCAGCGAGCGACGGCGGTGCGGTCGCTGGTGCCTGGCTCCGGCCGGGAGAATGTAGTCGCAGAGTTTGATCCCGAAGCTCGTCGCTTCACGCGAACTCCTGTGAGCTCGAATCGCGGCCGGTGTTCCGATGCACGGAACCTGGACCGCTTCGTTTCACTCGCACAGGAGGATGAGCATGAAGTTCCAACGGGCGCTCGTGTTTTCGTTGGCGGTGGCCTTCTTGGGGGCGTCGGCCGCCCAGGCAACCTGGTGGCTGAGCATTCACGACTACGCCTATTACGTCTCCCAATCGCTGGCCCACTCGAACGGCCAGAAGATCGTGACCGGGGTGGGCAACAAGCTGCACATGGTCTTCGAGGACAATGGGGTCATCAAGTACAGCCAGTCGAGCGACGGCGTGACTTGGTTCGGCCCGACCGTGCTCGCCTGCGGCAGCCCCGGCCGGCTGCCCGCCATCGCCGCGGACTCGAGCGGCAAGCTGGCGGTGATCTGGGTCGACGACCCGACCACCTCGCTCCAGTACGTCTTCTACAACGGCTCTACCTGGTCCATGCCCATGACTCTCGTGGCCGATGGCGACGAGCCGACGATCGTGGCCCGCGCGGGCACGGTCCATCTGGCCTGGCGTCCGGCGGCGGCCGATTCGATCGAATACGCGGCGTTTTCTCTCACGGCGCCGAGCCTGATCACCACGAGCGAGACTGTGGACCAGGCGGCCTGTGCCAGCGAGGACTACCGTCTGCCGTCGATCGCCCTCTCGCTCGATCCCTGCAAGCCGCCCATTCCCGTCATCGCCTACCTCTACGACGCCGTCTCGCCTTGCGTGGTCGGCTCGACCATCGGCCCGCGGGTCTGCAAGCGCGACAACACGCTCGGCACCTGGAGCATGACCTGGCAGGATCCGCTTACCCACATGACTTCGACCTCGGTGCAGCCGATCTCGATCTCGCTGTCCTCGCGGTTCTCCGCGCGCGAGCTCTACGTGGCCTACTCGGACGTCCAGAACGGCGTAGCCCGCACCAAGCTCGGACACGGCATCGGCACCACCTGGACTTGGTCGGTGCCGGCGACGATCGACGCCCTGGCACGCCACATCCACGTTCGCGCCAACGAATCCGGTAGCTCGCCGGTGGGGACGTTCCGGTTGGTCCGAGAGTCGGTCGGCTCCTACTACAGCGAGTACCGCGACGGCCTGTGGCCGAGCCCCAACCTGGTGCCCACCTGGTCGACGGCGTGGGCCGGCACCACCGGGCCCCCGGCCACCCGCCCCCACGCTCACTGGTGGAAGCGCTGCTCCGCCGGAACCCAGACCGACCTGCGGCTGATCGCCGAGGAGGACTTGAGTCTGTGCATCCCGTGCCCTCCGGCCATGATCGGTGCCGAGCTCGAGCAGGTCTCCCCGTGCCCGACGAGCGGGCCGATCGTGCTCAGCCAGTACCCCTGCAAGCACATCGCCGTGGCCGTGGCTACTCACTTCTCGCCCGCGGGCGGCCCCGGAGTGACTCTCGTCGACGCCACTCGCGCCGGGGTGATCACCACCTTCACGGAACAGGGCGCGGTGCTCACCACCGACACCGGCGGCCGAATCGACATCACCTGGGGGGCCGGCAAGGTCCTCGAATCGTCGGAGAGCACCCTGACGATCACCGCGCCGGCCAGCTCCGTGCGCTTCTCGAGCTCCACCGTCCGCTTCTCGGTCGAGGACCTGGGGACCTTGAGCGGCTACGACCGGGCTCCCGGCGGGGAGGTCTGCCCGCTGCGTTGAGCCGCCCGCGGGCGGCCTCCGGTCGCCCGCGCAGGCTTGCCGGCTCGGGTACGCGGCGGTTTTTTGGCGGTTTGTACACGGTTCAGACATTGTCGATGGCGCAGGAGAGGGAGGTTTCAGAAGCTGAGCGGCCCAGAGGAGGTTCGACCATGTCCGTGACACGACGCCGCTTTCTTCACCTTGCCCCGGTCGCTTTGGCTCCGCTGACCCTCGGCTTGGCCCCGCAGTCGACCGCCGCGCCGGAGGCCCCGTCTCCGGCTCCACCGCCGAGCTTTCACGCGCCACCGGACCCGGCATTTCCGTCCCACCCCGCAGCCCTCGTGCGCGAGATGGTGATCGCCGCCCACGGCAACGTGCCGCGCGTGAACGAGCTCCTCGATCGGTGGCCCACCCTGGCCAATGCCGCCATGGACTGGGGATTCGGAGATTGGGAAGATGCGCTCGGTGCTGCCTCCCATGTAGGGAATCGGGAGATCGCCCGGGTCCTGCTCGCGAGCGGCGCCCGCCCGACCCTGTTTTCAGCCGCGATGCTCGGCCAGCTCGACGCCGTCCGAGCGTTCCTCGCGGCTGCGCCGGCCCTGGCGGCGACCCCGGGGCCCCACGGCATCCCTTTGCTCCGCCACGCGATCGCCGGTGGCCCCGAGTCCCAGGCCGTGGTCGACTTCCTGACCTCATTGCCCGAGACCGAGCGGCGGCCCGAGCCTCGTCCCCTGTCTTCCGAGGAGCTCAAAGGCCTTGCCGGAGCCTATTCCTTCGGCCTCTACGTGGGCGACAGGCTGCTCGTGGAACAAAAGGGCTCCAACTTGACGATCGCGCGACCGGGTCGTTTCGCCCGTGGCCTCGTTCCCGTCGGCCCCGGGGTTTTCTTTCCGGCCGGCGCTCCCGAGGTCAGGATTCGGTTCGGGGAGCGGTCGGGCAAGCCGATCGTGACCGTGTTCGACCCCGACCCGGTTGTGATCGCCGAGAAGGTGAGCTAGAACGGGTTCATGCGCTTCGAGGAGTTCGACGCCGAACTCGCGACGGGAGAGCTTCGGCGGAGCGGGGTCAAGGTTAAGATCCAAGACCTGCCCTTCCGGATCTTGGCGATCCTGCTCGAGCGCCGCGGAGAGATCGTCACCCGCGACGAGCTTCGAGATCGTCTCTGGGGTTCGGAGACCTACGTCGACGCCGAGGCCGGGCTCAACACGGCGATCGCCAAGCTGCGCGAGGCGCTCGGCGACCGAGCCGAGGCACCCCGTTTCATCGAGACGCTGCCCAAACGCGGTTACCGGTTCGTGGGGGTTCCTGCGCCACCCGCCGCGCCGCCCTCGACGGCACCGCCCGCGCCGCGCCGGCGTGGGCCGCGGATCGCCCTGGCCGTCTTGTCGCTCGGGGTGCTGGGAATCCTGGCCCGGCAGCTCCTGGCTCCCGAGGAGCGGACGACGGTCGGCGTCGTGCTCTTCCACAACGAGACCGGGGATCAGCAATTCGACCGGCTGGCACAGCAGTTGACCGACGGCACAGTGATTGCGCTCGCCGCGAACCCGCGGCTCGCCGTCATCGGTAACGCCGCCGTGTTGCGAACGCCGCGGATCTTCACCGATCTCGAGAAGATCGGCGCCGCTGTCGACGCGGACTACCTGGTTCTCGGGCAGGTCCAGCGGCCGGACGGCGAGATCCTGGTGCGCGTGCATTTCGTCCGGGTTCGCGACCAGACCCATCTGTGGGCCACCGGGATCGCAGCTACGCCGGCCGAGTTGGACCAGAAGGTTGCGCGCACCGTGGCGGTCGGCGTGGCCGCGGCCCTCGCCGGACGGCGGGAGTGAAGGGCTGGTCGGTTCCTTTTTGGCCGAAGGGCGATAGTGGCGATAGTGTTGTTGCCTCGAGATGACCATCGTCGAACTCCGCTACCTGCTCGCCGTGGCCGAGGAGCGTAGTTTTCGCAAGGCGGCCGAGCGGGTCCATGTTTCCCAGCCCGCGTTGTCGTTCGCCGTTCAGCGGCTCGAGCGGGAGCTCGGCGTGGTTTTGTTCGAGCGCGGCAGCAAGGCCGTCACCCTGACCTCCGCCGGGGAGGCGGTGGCGGCCCAGGCGCGCAGGGCCCTCGACGAGGTCGCGAAGATCCGCGAGGTGGCCATGGCCGGGCGCGGGCCCCTGACCGGTTCGTTGCGCCTCGGTGCCCTCCACACCGTCGCGCCCTACCTGTTCCCCGTGCTCACCCGCCTCGCCCGCCAGCGGCACCCGCAGTTGTCGCTGGCGGTCGAGGAGGGGCTGACGACGAGTCTCACCGAGCGGCTCGAGCGGGGCGAGCTCGACGCCGCGTTGATCGCCCTGCCTTTCGATCACCCGGGCGTCGTCACCCTGGCGGTTTTCGACGAGCCCTTCGAGGTGATCCTGCCCCGCGACCACGCGCTGACCCACCAGGTCACCGTGCCGCCCGGCGCCTTGAGTGGCGAGCACGTGCTGCTGCTCAACAGCGGCCACTGCTTCTCGAACCAGGTGGCGGACGCCTGTCCGGGGGTGGGAGAGAGGGCCGAGATGATCGAGGGCAATTCGCTCGAAACAGTGCGTAATCTGGTGGCCTCGGGCCACGGCATTTCGGTCTTCCCGCGTTCCGCGGCCCGCAGTCCGGCCACGGTGGCCCAACTCGAGGTCCGGCCCTTCACCGAGCCCGCGCCGCGCCGGCGCATCGCGCTGGCCTGGCGCCGTAGCTTTGCCCGCCCCGAGGTGCTCGACGCCCTCGCCGAGCTGATTTGTGACAGCGAGTCCGGCGATGTCGAGCCCCTGCGCCCTCCTGTGGACCGATGAATCCTGTTTATCGAAGCGGTCAAGAAACAGTATTGGACCGGCGATGGACCCGCGCCTAAAGTGCGGGGTGCTGAGATCGCGCCGGCCTTCGGGAGCTCCGCCAAGCGCCCGACCGGGCCGGGTCGCGATCCGGGGGCTTCCGGCCGGTTCATCCCCTCGAACCGGCCGGAATTTTGTATGGGCCTCCCCCTCCGCCGTGGTCAGGGCTCCGATGTGCTCCAAGCCGCGAGATGGCCGCTCTCGAAGTCGTCGGCGAACAATTGGCTGGAGCGGAAGAGGAAGACATCCGCACCGCCGGTCGCAAAGCCGAAGTCGGTGATACCCCCTTGATCGAGATCGACGGGCGCCCACGCATTCGAGTAGATCGACATCGCGAGGGAATGGCCGTCGCGGCTCCAGGCGAAGGTCGGCGTGATGGCGTCGATGCCGCCGCCGCGTTGCGGCTCGGTTTCCCGGTAGCTGACGAGCTCCGTGGTTCCTGATTGCAGGGTACGCAGGAGCAGATCGCCCCCGCGGCCGAGCAGCTCGAAGCCGCTCGGTACCAAGCTGGTGTCTTCGGCCAGCAACAGCACCCGGCGGCCGTCGTCAGACAAGCCGAAAGAGCGATCGATGCCGTAGGTCCCCGTCCGGGTGGCGTCGCCGAAGCGATGTGAGACCAGCCGGAAGGTCTCCGTCTCGCGATCGTAGAGGAAGGCGTCGTAACCACTGTTGAGATCGAGGCCCGGCAGGGGGGCACCCGCGGCCTCGGTGTCGAAGAGCAGGTGACGACCGTCCGAAGTCAGGTCCCGGAGGGCCGCCGTGGAGTGGGAGAACACCTTCCGGGTTTCGCCATCGAGGGCATCCCAGAGGTAGATGGTCTGGGGGCCTTGACCCTCGAACGCCACGAACCGCCCTCCGGCGGCGAGTCGTGGTCCGGTGGCGGCCGAAGGGAAGGGCGTCGAACTGCCCGGCGGGTGGGAGACGAGTCGAACAAGCCCGGTCTCTCGGTCGAAGGCGAAGACGTCGAGCGTCTGGTTGGTGTCGCCGGCGCTGAGATTGGGTGCCTTCGTCCAGAACATCGTAAGTCGCCCGTTGGCGGACACCCGAGCTTCGCGGAAAGCCACCGACAGGTCCTCACTGGTGTCGGCCGGTTCGGTGGCGCTGCCGAAACCGCGGGAGGCCAGCTGGCGGGTTCCCGTCTGGCGATCGTGGAGGTAGAGCTGGAAGCGCCCGAGGGGGTCGACGCCCGGTACGAGGCCCGGGGTCGCGGAGGCGAAGAGCACGTAGCGGCCCTCGTCGGAAAGGCCGAATCCGACGCCTCCGCCCGCGCTCGTGGGCTGGCCGGGAAAGTGGCTCACGAGCTCGGTCGTCCGGGTCTGGCGATCGTAGACGAACACATCTTCACTGTCCGCCACGGTTTCGACCTGACCGGCCGAGAGGTCCGAGGCGCGACTGCCGAGGAGTACGAAACGGCCGTCGGCGGAAATCCCCCGGACCGCGGTGACGGCGCGGGGGCTCGCCGGCTCGCCGGCAGCGTGGGACAGCAGCTCGTGGCGCCGGGCGCCGCGGTCGAAGGCCACGGCGTAGTACGAAATGGGCGCTGGTCCGAAGCCGGGCACCATGTCGAGGGCCATGGTGCCGTAGGCGACGACTCCGCCGTCCGCCGAGACCGCAGGCTGCGCGGAGTTCCACGCCGCCGTCGAGGTGATGGGGTAGCCCGCCGGCGCCAGCGTCTCGAGGCTACCCGTCCCGAGGTCGTAGACGAAGGAATCGCCGGTGTGGTTGTAGTCCCGCAAAGGCGCCGCGACTCCCGAGTCCGCCGAGGTCACGGCGGCTACCTGACCGGCCCTGTCGATCGTGGCACGGGATACCCCGGCGGCTCCGAGCGGCTGGTCGGGTCGATGGGAAACCAACATGACCTCGCCGGTCGCCCGGTCGAAGCGGAACAGGTTCGTCGCGAGGGTGCCGAGCCCGGCCACGAGGTTCGACGCCGTGCTGGTGAAGAACACGAAGCGCCCGTCCTCAGACAGGGACAGCGCCTGCGAGGGGGCCGCTGCCGCCGTTGCCGGTTGCCCGGCGACGTGGGAGACCAGGACGGTGATGTCCGCGACGCGGTCGTGTAGGAAGAGGTCCTGGCTGTCGACACCATCGACCTGACCCGCCACCAAGTTCGTGCTCTCGCTTTCGAACAGGATGAACCGACCGGCGGCGGAAACAGCGGCGACTCGACCGCCCGCAGCAGTCGTGGCTTGGCCGACGGCATGGGAAATCAGTGTGGTCGTCCCTGTGGCGACGTTGAAGGCGAATACGTCCCAAGTGTTGGCGGTGTCGGTTTGGCCGCCGGCCAGGTTCGTGCCCTGGCTCGTAAAGGCAACCACGGAGCCGTCGGTGGCGACCAGCCCACTCTCCGAGGTGTCGTCGGCGGTCTGGAGCGGCTGGCTGGCCGCACGGCTGACCAGGAGCCGTGCCCCGGTGACGACATCGTGAAGGAAGAGATCTTGGTCGGCGAAGCCGTTGTTCTTGGTCACTCCCGCGACGAAGGAGACGGCACCGACCGACGAGAACAGCACGAAGCGACCGTCGGGGGTGAGACCCCGAAAGCTGGTGGCGTGGGGGGTGGGCGCCGCGGGATCCAAGACGACGTGGGTCACGAGTTTGCCCGTGCCCGTTTGGTCGTCGAACAGCCCGATCTGATTCTGACCGTCGTCGTCGGGCCGGTACTCGAAGGCGAGATGCCGGCCGGAAGGGGTCAGCGCGGAGGGAGCGATCACCACCACGGGCTGACCCGCGACGGTGATGAGGTCCGAGAAGCTCTCGCGGGTGCCGGCGGCACGATCGAACCAGATCCACCGTCCGAACCCTTCTTGGTAGATCACGACTCCCGCCTGCTGAGAGAGGAGGCCCGGTGATGAGAAGAGGCCCGTCGTCCCGCAGCGCGCCTCGAGCGGCTGAGATGCGAACCGGGAGAGGAGCTCGAGTTGTCCCGTCGTGCGGTCGTGCAGAAAGAGATCGGCGCAGTCATTGTCATCGACACCGGGAGCCAACAGGTGGGGCGAACGGCTTTCGACGAGCACGAACCGGCCATCCGGCGACAGGCCGACCGCTTCGCTGCCGACGACCGGCATGTCGTGGGGGTCGGCGGAAGCAAAGGACACCAGCTCGCGTTCGGCGCGAAGGCTCGCGGCGGAAGGGAGCAGCGCGAGAGCGCAGTGGATCGAAGCTCGAACCATCATCACGGTTTCCTCGGCGGACCCCCGGGAACGTGTCAAGACTAGGGCGGAGCACGAAAATGCTATAGACACATCGAGTCCCATGTCAACATGCCTTGAGTCAGTTCTCCGATCTGGGCCGGCTCGTGGTAAAAAGCACGCTCATGGTCCGAGCCAAGTCTCCCCGTTCCAAACCCGCCCCGGACGCCGCCTCTCCCACCAAAGTTTTCGTTCTCGACACCTCGGTGGTGCTCTATGACCACACGGCCCTCGACAGTTTCGAGGAGCACGATGTGGTGGTGCCGTTGACCGTGCTCGAGGAGCTCGATTCCTTCAAGAAGGGCGGCAATGTCATCAACCTTCATGCGCGGGAGTTCATGCGCATGCTGGACAAGCTTTCCGAGCACCACGATCTGCGGCAGTGGGTCCCGCTGAACGGGTCGAGCCGGGGACGGTTCCGGGTGATTGGCGACGGCGAGGGGCGGTTCCCATCGTCCGCCGAGGTCTTCGGCAGCAAAAAGAACGATCACCGCATTCTCGACGCCGCCCTCGCCCTCGCCCACGACGAGGCGCCGCGCCCGGTGATCCTCGTCACCAAGGACATCAACCTGCGGGTCAAGGCTCGGGCGGTGTCGCTGGCGGCTGAGGACTACGAGACCGTCCGCATCGCCGATGTCGATCACCTCTACCGGGGCACCGGCGAGCGCGACGTCCCCGAGGCCACGAGCATCGATCGCCTCTACGAGCAGGGCTCGGTGCCGGTCGCGGAGGTCTTCCCGGACGCTCCGCCGGTTGCGCACCGCTACTTCATCCTGCGCAACGAGACGAAGTCCGCCCTCGGAGTGTTCAATCCGAAGACGAGCGCCATCGACCGCGTCCGCAAGGACTCGGCCTACGGCATCGTGCCGCGCAACGCCGAGCAGACCTTCGCGCTCCACGCCATCATGAACCCGGCGGTGCCGCTGGTCTCGATCACCGGCGCCGCGGGCACCGGCAAGACCCTGCTGGCCCTGGCGGGCGCCCTCGAGCAGCGCCGGCTCTACCGTCAGGTCTACCTGGCGAGGCCCATCGTGCCCTTGTCCAACAAGGACATCGGGTACCTCCCCGGCGATGTCCAGTCGAAGATCAACCCTTACATGCAGCCCCTGTGGGACAACCTCGGGGTGATCAAGGCCCAGTTCCCGGAGACCTCCAAGGAGGTCAAGCGCATCGACGAGATGGTCGAGCACGAGAAGCTCCACATCGTGCCCCTGGCCTACATCCGCGGCCGGACGTTCTCGAACGTCATGTTCATCGTCGACGAGGCCCAGAACCTGACGCCCCACGAGGTCAAGACGATCATCACCCGGGCCGGCGAGGGCACCAAGGTCGTCCTTACGGGCGACATCTTCCAGATCGACACGCCCTACCTCGACGCCCACTCGAACGGCCTGTCCTACGTGATCGACCGCCTCCGGGGCAATCCGCTCTACGCCCACATCAACCTCGAGAAGGGCGAGCGCAGCGAGCTGGCGAATCTGGCGGGGGCGTTCCTGTGACCCTCACCCCTGCCCCTCTCCCGCGGGGCGGGAGAGGGGTTCAGGAGTAAGTCGGGTTCCGAGGTGGCGTGGGGGGCATCCCGCGTGCGAAAGAGGGTTTGAAGGGTGAGGGTGTGGAGGCATATCGTCCCGCTCTCGCTATACTGCGGTCCAATGCCTCGCCGCCGCTCCTCCCGTTTCCTCGCCTCCACCGGACTCGGTCTCGCGATGCTGTCACTCGGCTTGCCGCTCGTGGCGCCGCTCGCTACGGCCGCCCCTCGGGAAGTGCTGGTGACGGCCATTCGCTCGCCGATCCAACCGGTGGCCGCCGGCTTCCTGCAGGATGTGATCGCCGAGGCGGATCTCTCGGGGGCCGCGCTTCTGGTGATCGAGCTCGACACCCCGGGGGGGCTGGTCTCGTCGACCCGGCTGATGACCCAGGCAATTCTCGGAGCGAAGACGCCGGTCGTGGTCTACGTGGCGCCCGCGGGGGCCCAGGCGGCCTCCGCCGGGTTCTTCTTGCTGCTCTCGGCGGACGTCGCGGCCATGGCCCCGGGCAGCAACACCGGGGCCTCGGCCACCGTGGGGGGCGAAGGCCAGGATCTGCCCAAGACGTTGAAGGCCAAGGCCGACGAAGATGGCGCCGCCAACGTGCGCGCCCTGGCGCAGGAGCGCGGGCGGAACCCCGAGCTCGCGGCCGAGGCGGTTCTGAAGGCTCGAGCGTGGTCGGCCGAGGAGGCCCAGAAGGCCGGGCTGGCGGACCTCGTGGCGACCGACCTGCCGGCGCTGCTCGCGGCTCTCGAAGGTCGAGTGGTGAAGCGTCCCGGGGGGGCCGAGGTGAAGCTCGAAACCGCGGGCGCCACGCTGCGGCGCCTCGAGCCGACGCGGCTCCAGGCTTTTCTGGCGGCCCTCGCTCACCCCAACGTGGCCATGATCCTGCTGTCTTTGGGCACTGCCGGCCTGATGATCGAGCTCTACAACCCGGGCGCCGTCCTGCCCGGGGTGGCCGGCGCGATCTGCCTCGTCCTGGCCTTCTTCGCCCTCTCGGTGCTGCCGGTGAACTACGCCGGCATGGCGCTGCTCGGCCTGGCGGCGTTGTTCTTCATCGCCGAGATCAAGATCGCCAGCTACGGCCTGCTCTCGGTGGCCGGGGCCGGGTGCCTAGTGCTCGGCTGGCTGATGCTCTTCAAGGATGTGGGGCCGGCCCTCGGACCGAGCCTGGCGGTCGTCATCGGGCTGGCCCTGATGGTTCTGGCCGTGGCGGTCCTACTCAGTTACACCGCCCTCGGCGCGCGCCAGAACCGCGTGGCCACGGGCCGCGAGGGCATGGTCGGCCTGACCGCCGAGGTGCGCTCGGCCCTCGCGCCCGATGGTCGGGTCTTCGTCCACGGCGAGCTGTGGAACGCCCGCTCGGCGGTGCCCGTGGCGCCGGGAGAAAAGGTGGAGGTGATCGGGGTCGAGGGATTGCGCCTCATCGTGCGCCCGATCGGGCGTCCGACTTCGACGGAACCGTGAAGGAGACGAAGTGGAAGCTCTGATCGCCCTGCTCGCCAAGTTCGGCAGCCTCGCCCTGGTGCTCGTCATCGGCGGGTTGATGTTGCTGTCCCGCTGGCTCCGGATCCTCAACGAATACGAGCGCGCGGTGGTGTTCCGCCTCGGGCGCCTGCTGCCCCAGCCCAAGGGGCCGGGCCTGGTGCTGGTGATGTGGCCCATCGACCGCATTCAGGTGGTCTCCCTGCGCACCGTGGTGCTCGACGTGCCGCCCCAGGACATCATCACCCGCGACAACGTGTCGGTGAAGGTCAACGCGGTGGTCTACTTCCGGGTGTTCGATCCCATTCTCGCGGTGGTCGAGGTCGAGAACTTCCTCTACGCCACCAGCCAGCTCGCCCAAACGACCCTCCGCTCGGTGCTCGGCGAGGCCGACCTCGACGAGTTGCTCTCCCAGCGGGAGCAGCTGAACGAACGGCTGCAGTCGATCCTCGACCACCAGACCGATCCGTGGGGCATCAAGGTTTCCATGGTCGAGATGAAAGACGTCGATCTGCCCCAGGAAATGCGTCGCGCCATGGGCCAACAGGCGGAAGCGGAACGCGAGAAGCGTGCGAAGATCATTCACGCCCAGGGCGAGCTCCAGGCTTCGGCCCAACTCGCGGAAGCGGCCGACGTGCTCGCCCGGAACCCGGTGTCGATCCAACTGCGCTACCTGCAGACGATCAAGGACATCTCGACCGAGGCGAGTACCAAGATCGTCTTCCCGCTGCCGATGGAGTTGCTGCGGGCGGTGGAAGAGATGGGCGGCGGAAAGAAATCCTGAAGGGCGTGAGGACGACGTGAGCGAAGACGAGCACGAGCCGAGCTACTACGAGATCGCGTTGACGGGCAAGCAGGTCACCGGGGCCTTCGTGGTGGTCCTGGTGTCGCTCCTCGTGGCGTTCTTCTCCGGCGTTTGGATCGGCCGCGGCGCGCCCCGCGAGGCCCTCGCGGACCCCGACTCGGTTGCCGCGGCGACGACACCCGCGGCGGGCAACGAGCTTTCGTTCTTCGCCGATCGACCCGCGGAACCCCCGCCCGTGACCAAGCCCGCTCCGGCACCCGTCACGCCGCCCCCGGTGCCGATTCCGGAGCCCGAGCTGGCGCCTCCCGCCACGGCCGAGCCCGTGGTCGAGGAACCGGTGCCCACGCCGGCCAGGGTCGAATCCAAGCCGGAGCCGAAACCGGAACCCAAACTCGAGGTGAAACCCGAAGGGGCCAAGCCCAACCCGCCGGCGGCCACGCCGGCTCCGACCGGCCCGCTGGTCATCCAGGTCTTCACCTCGAGCGACGAGGCCAAGGCCCGGGACATGCTCAAGAAGCTCAAGGCCAAGAACTTCAAGGCCTATCTGTCGCCCACCAAGGCCAACAGCAAGACCGTCTACCGCGTGCGGGTGGGCCCGTTCGCCAAGGAAGCGGACGCCAAGGCGACCAGCGACAAGATCGAAAAGCAATTCAAGGTAGACACCTGGATCACCCGGTCACCTTGAAGTCCCTTCTTCTTCTCCTCTTTCCCGTCGCGGCCGGCGCGCTGTGGGCCGCGCCCTTCGCCGCTCGACCCGCACCCTTTGCTGCCTGGCTGGCGCTGGCACCACTGTTTCTGCTCGTCGCCCGCGCGCGCCGGCCTTTTCTCGCCGGCTGGCTCCACGGCGTCGGCTTCTGGCTCGCCAGCGTCTACTGGATCGGCCGAACGCTTCACGTCTTCGGCGGGATCTCGGTGCCTCTGGCGGCGCTGCTGGTGCTCGTCGCGGCGTCCTACCTCGCGCTCTACACCGGCCTGTTCGCCCTGCTCGGGCGGCGGCTGTGGTCGACTGGCGGCTGGGTCGCCTGGCTCGGACTACCCGCCCTGTGGGTGGCTCTCGAAGGCCTGCGCGGTGGCGTTGCCATCCTGGGTTTTCCCTGGAATCTAGCCGCCTACGCCTGGACCGACTTCCCGGGGGCCTTGCCGGCCTCGGCCTGGTTCGGCCCGTGGGGCGTGTCCTTCCTGGTGGTCCTGGCCAACCTCGGCGCGGCACGGGCGGTGAGCCGGCGCCGGTGGGAGCCCCTGGCGGCCGGCTTCCTCGTGCCCCTCGCGATTCTGGCCCTGGCCGGTCGGTGGTCGACGCCGCCGGACGATCTCGAGGCGATCGGGGCGGGCTTCCCGGTGCGCGTGGTACAGCCCAACATCCCGACCGGCATCGACTACGACCCGGTCGAGTCCTGGAACGGCTACGCGCGGCTCCTGGCGAGCTCGCGAGCCGCCTGTGACCGAGCGGGCGCCTTGATCCTGTGGCCCGAGAGCGCGGCCTGGCCGTTCCGGTTGGGGGGAGGGCCGCCTCTGGACGACGACGTCCGGGCTCTGGCCGCCCAGGGCTGCCCCGTGCTCCTCAACTCGACCACCGAGGAAGGCGGGCGGTACTTCAACTCGGCCCTGCTGGTCGCGGGGCCTGGCGAACCCGCGCGCTACGACAAGCGTCACCTGGTGCCGTTCGGCGAGTACGTGCCGTGGAAGGGGATCTTCGGATTTCTCGACCGCCTGGCCAGGAACGCGGGGGACTACAGCCCGGCGGACGAAGTGCGGCTGCTGCCCTGGGGCGCCCAGCGGCTGGGGGTGGCGATCTGTTTCGAGGTGACCTTTCCGGCCGAGGTCGCGGAGCTCGCGCGCAACGGTGCCACGACCTTCGTGACCATGACCAACGACTCCTGGTACGGCGACACCTCGGCGCCCTGGCAACACTTTCGCGCGGCCCAGTGGCGGGCGGCGGAGAACCGGCGGCCCCTGCTGCGGGCCGCGATCACCGGGGTCTCCGGGGTCGTCGGAGCCGATGGCCGGGTACGCCAGTTCCTGGGCGTGGGGGAGACCGGCGTGATCTCGACCACCGTGGTGGGCCGCTCCGGTCTCACGCCCTTTGCCCGCCGGCCGTACCTGCCCCTCGTGGTGGCGGTGTCGCTCGGCTTCGTTGCGATAGTCTTCGCCGCCAGGAGAAAGCCATGATCGGTCCCGAAACCTACCAGCGCATCGATCGTCTCGAAGGACAGCTCGCCCACCTCCGGGGGTATCTTTGAGGCCGCCGACCTCGAACGAGAGATTTCCGAGATCGACCATGCGATCGAGCAGCCGGGATTTTGGGACGACCCCGGCAAGAGCGCCGCGGTGCTCCAGAAGCGTCGTGGCCTCGAGCGCGAGCTGGGCCTGCTGAGCCGGCTACGCTCCGACACCGACGAGCTCGCCACCTGGCGGGAGCTGCTGTCGGAAGGCGAAGTCGACGACGAGATGATCACCTTCCTCGAGCGGCTCGAGAAGGATCTCGAGAAGCTCGAGCTGCAGCTGATGCTCTCCGGCCCCCACGACGAGAAGACCGCGATCGTCACCATCCACTCCGGAGCCGGCGGCACCGAGAGCCAGGACTGGGCCGAAATGCTGCTCCGGATGTACCTGCGCTGGGCCGAGGCCCAGGGCTTCGAGGTGCACCTCTTCGACCGCCAGGATGGCGATGATGCAGGCCTCAAGAGCGCCTCGATGGAGGTCATCGGGCCCTATGCCTACGGCTATCTGAAGTCCGAGGCAGGGGTCCACCGGTTGGTGCGGATCAGTCCCTTCGACGCCCAGGCCCGGCGCCACACCTCCTTCGCGTCGGTCGACGTCTACCCGGAAGTCGACGACGACTTCGAGCTCGACATCCCGGACAAAGACGTGCGGATCGACACCTACCGCTCCTCCGGCGCAGGCGGCCAGCACGTCAACAAGACGGAGTCGGCGGTGCGCATCACCCACCTTCCCACCGGGGTCGTGGCGGCGTGCCAGAACGAGCGCAGCCAGATCAAGAACCGGGCGACGGCTTGGAAGATGCTGCGTTCGAAGCTCTACGACCTCGAAATGCAGCGCCGGGCCGAGGAGCAGCAGACCCGAGAGGGCTTGAAGTCCGACATCGCCTGGGGCAGCCAGATCCGCAGCTACGTCCTTCAGCCCTACCGGATGGTCAAGGACCACCGCACGAGCACCGAGATGGGCGACACCGACCGGGTGCTCGACGGCTACATCGACCCGTTCATCGAGGCCTTCCTGCGCAGCAAGATGGGCCAGGTGGCCCCCCCGGTCTCCTGACGCCGATGAACGGCGCTCTTCGCCCCGCCCCGCGGCCTGCGCTCCGGCTGGACTTCGTCTCGCCGCTCCCGCCCGTGCGCTCGGGGATCGCCGACTATTCGGTCGACCTCCTGCCGGCCTTGATGACCCGCGCCGACGTGCGGGTGCTGGGGCTCCCGGGCCAACCTGTGGATTCAGAGGTGGCAGCTCGGTTCGACGTGGTGCCCGCGGCCGGCGCTGCTGACGACGGCCGGCTGGCGCTCTACCAGATGGGCAACAACCGCCATCACGACCCGGTCGAGGCCCTGGCCCTGCGGCGCCCCGGGGTTCTGACCCTCCACGACGTGGTGCTCCACCACCTGCTCTCGGAGCAGACCCTCGGCCTGCGCGACTTCGCCGCCTACCGCGAGCGCCTTGCGGCGGACCACGGTTGGGTGGGGGCCGCGGCGGCCCGGCCGCGGCTGTGGGGCGGGCACGTGGAGGCCCTGTTGTTCGAGCTGCCGGCCCACCGCACGCTGCTGTGCCGCCAGCGGGGTGTCCTGGTCCACAGCGAGTGGGCGGCGCGGACGCTCGAGGACGAGATCCCCGGCCTACGGGTGGCCGCGGTACCCATGGGAATTCCTCTGCCGCCCCCCGTGGACTCCGGCCTCGGGCACGAGTTTCGTCGGCGGTTCGCCATTCCCGACCAGGCACCCTTGATCGGCTCCTTCGGCTTCCAAACCCCGATCAAGCGCACCGATCGGGTCGTGGGCGCACTCGCGGCGCCTGGCCTTTCGGCCGTCCACCTCGTGATCGTGGGCGAGAGCCCAGCCGGGGCGAGTCTGATCGAGCTGGCGCGGGAGCTCGGCGTGGCCGACCGGGTTCACGAGACCGGCTTCGTGACCTTCGAGGACTTCGAGGCGGGAATCGCGGCCGCGGACCTCGCCCTCAATCTGCGCTATCCCTCGGCCGGAGAAACCTCGGCGTCGCTGCTGCGCGTGCTGGCCGTGGGTCGCCCGGCGATCGTCTCGGAGTTCGCGCAGTTCGCCGAGCTGCCGGACGAGGTGGCCCTCAAGGTGCCGGTCGGCGAGGGCGAGATCGAAGGCCTGGTGGCCCGCTTGACCGAGTTCCTGGCCGCGCCCGAGGCCCTTGCCCGCATGGGCGCGGCGGCGCGCGAGCACGTGCGGCGGGAGCACGATCCCGAGCGCGCGGCGGCCGCGGTGGTCGATCGCTGTCAAGAGTGGCGCGAGGCCGAGCCCCTGGGGCCGATCTCGGCCGACCCGCCGGCGCCAACCAGCTTCCTCTCTCGATCTCTGTCTGCCACGATCGCGGTCGAAGGCGCCGAGCGTCCGTGGCCCCCCGGCGAGCGGCGGCGGCTGCGGGCGACGCTGCGCAACAGCGGCCCCGTACGCCTGTTGGCGGCCGAGCGGGGCGCCGGGGGGATCGCCCTCGAGGTGGCCCTGGTCTCCCCCGGCGGCGATCCGGACCTGGGCCGGCCCTGGCTGCCCCTGCCGCGGGACCTGGCGGCCGGCGAGAGCCACACCTTCGAGCTCGACGTGCGCCGGCCCCTCGGGGAAGCAGCGCTGCGGCTGATTCCCCAGGTGGCGGGACGGCAGCGGCTGGTCGACCTGGAAGGGCCGCTGTGGGAGGGGGACCTGTGAAGCGCAGTCGGGTCGCCTGGTCGATTCTCCTCGGGCTGCTCCTCGTCGAGCTGTGGGCCGCCGCGACCATGGACCGCGCCCGTTGGCCGGCTCTCGTGGGCGACGAGGCGACCTACGCCATGCAGGCCGAGAGCCTCGCCCGCGACTTCGATCTCGCCTACGAAAGGGTCGACTACGACCGCTTCCAGGCCCACTGGGGCCGGCCACCGGACGGGCTGATCCTCCAGAGCCGGGACCACGGGGCGCGCATCACCTTCGGCAAGCCCTGGCTCTACGGTCTCACCATCGCTCCTTTCGTGCGCTTCGCGCCGGTGCGCGGGGCCTTCGTGGCCAACGCGCTGCTGCTGGCCCTGGCCGGCGTGGCCGCCGCCTGGACCTTGGAGCGGCGACTGGGCCGCTTTGCACCCCTTTGGGTGGCCGCGTTTCTGTTCGCCTCGGTGAGCTTCGTTCCGGTGTTCTGGGTCCACGCCGACGTGTTCCTGCTCTCGGTGGTGGCCCTGGCCTATGCCCTGGCCTGGCTGGGAGAAGGCGAACCGACGGAGCGGACGGCCCGGTTGACCGAGATGTACGAGGGGGACCCCCTGGGCACACCCGAGCCTCGCCGGGTCCGCCGCTGGATTCTGATTGGCGCCTTGATCGGAGCGGCGGTGACGTTCCGGCCGTTCCACCTGGCCCTCGCGGCTCCCCTGTGGCTCGCCGTCGGGACGGGGCCATCTCGACTCCACCGCCGCCTGGCCCTCGTGGGGGGGATCGCGGCGGTCGTGGCTGCTTCCGCCCTGGGCGGCCTCCTCGCCGGTGGCAGCTGGACCGGCTACGGCGGCGAGCGCCAGGGTTTCTATGGCGCGACCGGCTTCCCCGACGTGGACTTCGACCGCGAGGACTGGACCAAGTCGGTGGAGCGTTGGGGCAACACCTCTTGGATTCACTCGGAAACTCTCGACTTCAAGGTCGACGCGCGGCTCTGGGCCTGGAACGCGGTCTACTTCCTGGTTGGCCAGAACGTCGGTGTGCTGCCCTACTTCCTCCCACTGCTGCTCGGGCTGTTCGCGGCGCGGCGGGACGGGGGACGGTGGCTGCTGCCCGTCGCGGCTCTGGCGGTAGTGGCGGCGCTCTTCTTGATCATGCCGTTCAATTTCTACGGCGGAGCCGGATCGGTGGCGAATCGCTACTTCCTGCCGATCTACCCGGCGTTCTGGTTCCTGGCAGCCCGACCGCTGTTCGGCTCAAGCGGTCGCGGTTGGCTGGCACCGGCGTTCGTAGCGCTGGCCGCGGCGCCGTTCCTGCTGCCGGTGTGGCAGGCGCCGCGCGTGTTTCCGGTGGACGAGGCGGGCCGCTACCGCCACGTCGGCACCGTGGCCGCTCGCTACCTGCCCTACGAGACTACCCAGAGCCACATCCCGGGCGGCCGCGACGTGCACCACCATGACCTGTGGCTAAAGTTCCGCAGCCTCGACCTGGGGCCGGACGGCGACGGCGTCGAGTGGCTGAGGCTTCAGCGCGGTGGCCAGGGAGAATTGCTGGTGGGCCACAATCGCCGGCTTTCGGGCGTGCGCCTCGAAGTCGGCGCCGACGGACCCAGCCAGGTCGAAGTCGAAGGCGGCACCGTCGGCACGAGGATCCTGACCCCGACCGGCGGCGTGGTCTTCGAGGTCCAGCTGGGTGCGCCGTACCGGGTCCACCCGATGTGGTGGACCTGGGAGGACTATCCGCTGTACCGACTGAAGATCGCCTTTCCCAGCGTGACCGCCACCAGCGGCACGCGCTTCCGATTGACGCCGATCGTGGCGGGAGGCCCCCCGTGACCCGCCCGGTGGACCCGTGGTGGAACGCCGTTGCGGCGCGGCTCGAAACGCCCGCCCCGAGCCGGCTCAAGCCGAAGCAGCGCGACGTGCGACCGGCAGCCGTGCTGGTTCCGCTGTACGTCGATGCCCGCCAGCTGTGGACGATCCTCACCCGCCGCACCGACCAACTACCCACCCACAAGGGCCAGATCGCCTTCCCCGGTGGCGCCCGCGAGCTCGGCGAGAGCCCCTGGGACGCGGCCCTCCGCGAAGCGCAAGAAGAGATCGGTCTGCTGAAGCAGGTGGTGCTTCCGCTCGGCACGCTCGACGAGGTGGAAACCCCGGCCGGCTTCCGCGTCGTCCCTTGCGTCGGCGTCGTCCCGGCGGGGTTCGAGCCAACCCTCGACACCGGCGAGATCGCCGAAGTGTTCTCCCTGCCGCTCTCCGCCTTGTCCAACCCGAATCTGGTCGAAGATCGCCGGGTCAAGATCGATGGCCTCGAGCGCTCGCTCCGCATCTACCACGTCGGCCGCCACCAAATCTGGGGCCTGACCGCGCGGGTGCTGCAGAACCTCCTGCTCCGGTTGGGGTTGGAAGGCGACGACCCCGAGGCGAGTCCGCCCCTGTGACCGGTTGGAAGGGTAAGGGAAAAAAGGCTTCACTTTTTGGTGATCTTGGTGTAGCTTGTCCGCATGATCAAGCGTGCCACGGTTACTCTCACTGACGAGGTCGCCAAAGATCTCGAGGACTACCTCGCTCGCACGACCCCTACGCCCAGCTTCACGGCGGTGGTGCAAACGGCCCTGCGTCAGTTCTTGGCCCAGCAAAAACTCGAGAGCCTAGGCTTCCGCCCGGCCGCTGGCCCCCTGCGCATCACTCCGGCCGAACCGACTCTCGTACTGCGCCACGTCGCTGAGCAGCACGACCAATTCCTGGCGGATCACGAATGAGGGCGGTGCTGGTCGATTCGGGGCCGCTCTACGCCCTGGTCGATCCCGACGACGAGTGGCACGACCGCGCCGGCGGCGAGTTGTTTCTGCTCGAGGATCGTCGCCTTCAGCTGGTCGTACCCTGGCCGGTCTTGCTCGAGGCCTACACGCTCGTGCTCCGCCGCTTGGGCCTGAAAAAGGCTCACTCCTGGCTCACCGAGACGGTCGCGGGTACGGCACAGATCAGCCCGCGCCGTCAGGACTACGAGGACGCCGCCGACCGAATCCGCCGCTTTCGGGACCAAGAGATCACCCTTTTCGATGGTCTTCTGGCCTCTCTCGGGAACTACCTCGACCTCCCGGTGTGGACCTTGGACCATCACCTCGATGTCCTGGGAGCGCAGGTCTGGCGGTAGGTCGGGTCCTCGGGGCTCGCGAGATCAAGAGCCCCCGGACGGCGAGCTCGGCGGCCCGGAGCGCAGCGCCACCACCGTCGCCCCCCAACCCCCACCGTCCGTGGCGTCGCCGAAGGACTCGACCCGGGGGTCGGCGGCGAGGATCTTCCTCACGAGCTCGCGCTGCACGCCGGTGCCCTTGCCGTGGATGAGGCGGACTCGGGGGAACCCGCGGGCCATGGCCTCGTCGAGGTAGTCGCGAACGAGGCTCGCCACTTCCTTCGGGGGAAAGCTGTGGAGGTCGAGGACGTCACTCAGCTCGAGCTCGATCGCTTCGGGCTCGAGGGGCGCATCGTCCTCGTCCTCCAGGTCGGCCATGGCCTTCAGTCGAAGAGCTTCAAGAACACCAGGTAGGCCACGAAGCCGTCATCAGGGCCGGTCACCGGCACGCCGACGTCGAGGTTGACCACCGTTTCCCAGGGCCCCAGAAACGTGCCCACGAGACCGACGCCCGCGAGCGGCTCCTGATCGAAGCCGGCCACCTCGTCGGTGATCCAAGCGCCGTCCACCACCGCCTCCAGCCGGAAGGCCTTGCCGACCTCGAAGCCGTAGGACAGGTGCGCAGCCCAGGCCTCCTCGGCCCGCACCTTGCCACCCTGGAAGCCGTGGACGCGGGAGTCTCCGCCGAAGAAGCCGAACTGGTACTTCGAGAACCGGTCGAGATCCTGGCCGCCCAGGTAGCCCACCTCGGCACCCACCTTCTGGAACCTCGGCAGGTGCCAGGTCTTGGCCGCGGTGGCCCGCCAATGCAGAAAGTCGCGATGGTCCGGATCGAACTCGTCGTTACCCGGCAGGCCCCAGGCCGACCACTCGGAGCGCCGGCCGTAGTCTCCCTCGAGATCGAACTTGTAGCCGCCGCGGGCGAAGCGCAGCGAGAGCTGGGCGGTGTGCAGCAAGTGATCCTCGGGCAACACGAACTGGGCCGCCGTTTCGTCCGCGCGGCCGAAATCGAAGCTCGCGACCTCGTATTCGAGGTCCAGCTTGACGAACTGGCCGAGGGGCCGCCCCAGCTTCAGCGACGCGTTGGCCGGCCGGACCTCCACCTCCTCGGCCACGATCTCCTCTTCGTCGCGGTACAGCTGGTCCGAGGTGGCGATACCCAGGAAGAACAGGTCGCCGCCGAAGTCGAACTTGCTGCCCAGGAACTTCGGGTCGGCATAGCTGCCAATGGCGAGGACCCCGGCGAAAAAGACATTCAGTTGGTTGCCGGTGCCCTTGAAGTCGAAGTCGAGGTAGTTGACTCCCGCGAGCGGCAGCGGGTAGTCGAGGGAGTCGTCCGCAAACACGCCACCCAGGGCGAACAGCCGGCTGGTGTCGAAGTCCTCCTGCACCACCCGCTCCCCTTCCGGCGCTCCCTCGGTCACCAGGTAGCGCAGACCTTTGTCGGTATCGCGCACCATGGTCGCCTTCGAGGCCAACACCGCCTGGCGTCGCCCCTCGAAGTCTTCGCCATTGATCTGGACGGCGGAGAGCACCATTTCGCGCTCGACCAGCGTGGTCGAGTTGAGCACCGAAATCAGCTGCTGGCCGACCAACCGCAGGGCCAGCACATAGGCGTCGGCCGACCACGCCACCGGCTGACCGTTGGCGTCGACCGGCGAGTAGTAGAGCGTCTCCTCGTTCGAGATCACCTCGCCCTCGAGGCCGAGCTGCACCGCGCGGGTGCGTAGCCGCGCGAAGGTCGCCTTGTCGACCCACACCCGGCCGCGGTAGAGCTTGGTCTCGGTGGCGCTCGGCGCGGGCCGGAAGTCGATCACCCAGGCCTCGCGACCGTCGATCGCGTCGCTCTCGACCAGGCGATAGTCGTAGTTCGGCGTGAAGGTGATCTCGACCGGCATCACCGCGGCCTTCTCGGGCTGCAGCAGCGGGATCTCGGGGATCTTCTCGCCCCGCCAGCGGATACCGTTCAAGTAGAAGTTCTGCCACGCCCAATCGAAGCCCTGGCCCTGGCGGAAGAAGAAGTCGCCCTCGAGGGTGGCCTCGACGCTCGCGAGCCCCGCCCCGGCGCCGAAGCGCAGGTGGGTGGTGTTGGTGGCGGCGAAGTGGTCGAGCTTTCGCTTCTGATCGTCCTCGAAGGCCTGGAGCCGGCGCAGGATCTCCTCGAGGGGAATCTCTCGAGTGCTCTCGACGGTCAGCTCGTCCTCGATCGAGCCCGCGAGGTCCGTGGCGAGGCCGCGACCGAGCCGCAGGACCAGCGCTCGGGCGGACGACGACACGGAGATTTCGAGCGTGGTGCCGACCCGCTTCGCCTTCAGACCGGGAATGGTCTCACCCGTCCGCGGGTCGACGGCCTCGGCGTTCTGGAGGCGGGCGCCATCGGCGATCTTGATCACCGTGGGTTCGCTCATGCCCCAGGCACCGAGGGCCACGCGCAAGCCGAGATCGCTGCCGCGCACGAAGCCCCAGGCCTGGCCCGAAAGCTCGGCCTTGAAGTCCGGGTCGAAGGACAGATCCCCAGCAAACTCCTGGGCCAGGGTCACGAAGGGCCGCAGCTCGTCCGCCGTGGGCTCTCCGAGGTCGAAGAAGGTGATGCCGGCCCCCGCCGCCCCGCGATCCGCCGCCATGTCGATAACGTGCTCGGGCACCGGCGGCATGGGCTCGGCGTCGACGATCACCGGCAGGCCCAGCTCGAGCTTCTGGAGCCCGCGCAGACCCTGGATCATGACGGGCTGGGGGTGCGGCGACCGGATCGAGTAGCCATCGAGGTAGGGCGCCACGCCGAGGGCGTGGAGGTCGCCGACGGCGATGCCGGTGGCGTGGACGGGCCCGGCCAGCACTCGGGCCTCGGGCCGGGCGCCGGTCACGGCCACGGCGGCGCGCTTCAGGAGGAAGCCGAAGCTCGGCAGCTCGAGCTCACCGCCCTCGGTGCCGCCGGGGGCCCACACGACCTCGAAGTGGGTGTCCGGCGCTGCCGCCTTGGCCAGCGCCGCCGCGAGGTCGAGCTCGGCCTCGAGCGGCGCACCGGCGGTGGCCAGGGGCCCCGGGGTGAAGAAGCGCAGCCGAATCCAGGGGGTGACCCCGGCGTCGCGCAGGGCCTTCGAAGGCGCCACGGCGGCGGTCACGTCGGTACCGGGCGCGAGGTCGACGTTCCAGGCAACGTAGAGAGGACGGCGCTCTGGCGATCCTCCGAAGGAGGCCAGCAGCTCCGCCGCCTTGCCGGGATCGGAAGTCCGGAAGCCCGCGCAGGGCTGGCACGGCGGCGCCTGGGCCGCCAGGATGGGAGTGAGGGAGAACGGAAGGAGCAAGGCGAGAAGGGTGCTTCGGTGAACCATGGTCGCGGAGCTTATCGCGAGGGCCGGCGCGGGACGCTGAGCGGGCACCCGCCCGCCCGCCTTCGGCAACCCCGCCGCGATCCCCTATCGCCGCAAGAGCAGCTTCTTGCGCGTCGAGGACAGCCGCCGGACCTCCTCGAAGCCCTCTCGAGCCAAGTGCTCGAGGACCGCGCGAGTGCGCTCGGGGCCGAGCAGGGCGGGATGGATCTCGAGGACGATCTTCTGGACTCCGCCCCAGTCGAGGAGCGGCACGAGGGTCGACTCCCCGCCTTCGATGTCCATGATCACCACCGTGGGCCGGTGGCGAGCCAGCTCCGTCCTCGCATCGAGCTGGGCGACCAGGACGGCGTGGGCGTCGTCGCTGCGGCGATCGCGCGAGGACGACAGGTAGTGCTCCTCGACGAAGAAGGCCACGGCGCCAATCCCGTCGCCGAGGACGGCGTGGGTGGGGGTGGGGGTCACGGCGTTCAGCGCGAAGGTCCGCGCCGCCAGGGGCAGGAGGGCCGGGTTGGCCTCGTAGGAGAAGACCCGCTCGGAGCCGACCCGCAGCGCCGCCAGGGTGGTCAAGTACCCGCGGCCGGTCCCGACCTCGAGCACCACGTCCCCCGGCTCGAGGCAGGCGAGGAGGCACCGGGCTTCCCCGCGCTCGTAGCGCTCGGTGTAGATCAAACGCCGGATCTCGGCGCTCGTGGCGGCGTCGACCTCGAGCCGCACCCCGTTCAACACCACCTCGGCCGGCGCCCGCAGGCGACGGACGAGGACGCGCAAGGGGCGCAGGAGCGCCCCGAGAAGGGGCGCCCGGGGGAGGGGTTTCGCGGTCGAAGGGAGAGAGATCGTCATGGATTTCGCCGGTCGGAGCGTATCCCAGGGGGCTCCACGATCGCCCGCGCCAGCTCGATCACCGACCAGGGCGCCGAGCCCTCGGCCTTGTTGTTGATGGTCACGAAGACCTCGTGGCGTTCGCGGCGGGCCGCGCGGCAGAGCTCGGCGATCACCTGCCGGGTGGCCGGGTCGGGCGCCACCAGCCGGTCGAAGGGGGCAAATCGGGCGCGGGCTTCCTCGTAGCCGAGCCCGTGGCCGAGGTTCCAGCGCACCACCAGCGCGGGGGCGCCGAGCGCCAGGGTGACCTCGGCCTGGGTGCGCAGATCCGGCAGGTTGGGGTGGTGGCTGAGGCAAGGCAGGGCGCCGGAGGCCGCCAGGGCCTCGGCAAAGACATCGCCGAAAATGGTCCGGTTGCGCACTTCGACGGCGTACCGCGGGCCCGCTGGAAGAGCCCGAAAGAAGCGCCGGAGGGAAACGCCGAAGCGGCCCGGAGTGCCGAGATCCTGGGGCGGGAACTGGAATACCACGACGCCCAGTCTCGCGCCGAAACCCTCGAGGAGCGGTCCGACGAGGTGATCCCGGGCGAAGGGGCCGTCGAGAAACCGGGGGTTGGCCCCCTGCTTGCCCCCGTGGCGCGGGTGACCGTCGAACCGGGCCAAGGTCAGCTCCTCGGGAGCCTTGACCACGAACCGGAAGTCCGGCGGCACCTCCTCGGCGTAGGCCAAGGCCTCGCCGGCGGAAAGGGCACGGTAGTAGCCCCGGTCGACCCCCGCGGCCCGCAGCAGCGGGTGGGCCGCGTAGGCCGCCAGGCCGTCCTGGGCGAGCACCGCCTCGGACGCCGAGCGGTCGTAGACGAGACCGTGCCAGCCGGGGAAGGACCAGGTGGAGGTTCCGAGGTGAATTTCCCGCGGCAACCGGGCAGCCAGATCCAGAACCTCCGCGATCGGCGCCGCCGGCCGCACCCGGCGCCGGTCCGGCGGTGTGGCGAAGAGGTCGAGCTGGGTGCCCCGGGTCACGCCGGGAATCATAGATGCCTGGTGGAGATCAGATCCCCGCCACCTCCACCCGCGCGTCGTTGAAGCAAGCGCCGCCGGCCACCGGTTCCAATTCCGTCGAAGCCAGCGCGGTGGCGGTGGCGCCGTTCTTCGAGCTCCGGCGCCAGGCGCCCTTGGGCATCACCGCCACGCCGGGCCGGGTCCGCGCCGAGATCTCGAGCCGGCAGGTGACTTCCCCGAGATCGTTCCACACCCGCACCGCGGCCCCGGCGGCGAGGCCCCGTGCGGCGGCGTCCGCGGGATGGAGCGTCAGCGTCAGCTCGGGGCCCGACTCGCCGAAGGTGGAGGACACCCAACGGCCGTGCCCCGGCGAAACCAGGGCGAGGCCCCGCTCCTCCGCCGGTGGAACGAAGGCGTAGGGCTCGGGCCCGAGGACCTCGGGCACCAGCCGGATCCGCTGGTCCGAGGTCAACGGCAGGGCGGTTTCGAACTGGATCGGCCGCGGACCGGGGAAGTCGTAGAGCTGGTTCTCACCGGCGAGGATCGTCTCGACGTCGACCGGCCGGCCGGCCAGCCGCAGCTCGGCGGTGACCCGGCGGGTGGCCTCGTCCTCGTCCCAGCCGAAGATCGGGTCGTCGAAGCCCATCCGCCGGCCGAGCTCGCCGAACAGCTCCAGGTTGGGCCTCGCCTCCCCCACCCTCGGCACCACCGGACGGGCCCCGCCGGCGCTGTAGCTGCCATAACCCACGCGCAAGTCCCGGTGCTCGAGGAACGTGGTGGCGGGCAGCACCAGGTCCGCCCACAGCGCGGTGTCGGTCATCACCTGCTCGTGGACCACGGTGAACAGGTCTTCCCGGGCGAGCCCGCGCAGAATCGAGTTCTGGTCGGGCACCGTCGCCACCGGATTGCAGTTGTAGACGAAGAGCGCGTGAACATCCGGTCCGGGGTAGCCGAGAGCCTCGGCGCCCCGCTCGAGGAGCGGCCCCAGCTGGTTCATATTGATCTCGCGGGTCGCCTCGCCGGCGGCCACGGCCGGGCCGAAGAGACCGCTGAGGTCCACCTTGCCGGCGCCGCTGTTCGACATCGTGAAACCGCCCCCCGGGCGGCCGAACTTGCCCAGCAGCGCCGGAATCGCCAACAGGGCCGCGATGGCGCGGGTGCCGTTCCGGTTGCGCTCCGGACCCCAGCCGACCCGCAGGAGGGCCGGGGAGGCCTCGGCGTAGGCATCGGCCAAGCGGGCCAGGTCCGCCGCCGGCACGCCCGCCACCCGCGCCGCCCGCTCGAGGGGCCACTCGGACGCGGCCGCGACGAGCGGCGCCGCGCTCGCCGCTCCGCCGCGCGCCCACAGCTCCAGAAACTCGTGGTCGATGCGGCCTTCCTCGTGCCAGCGGTGGATCAGCGCCAGGGCCACCGCCAGGTCCGTGCCCGGCCGCACCGGCAGGTGCAGGTCGATCTCCCCGTCCGAGAAGTTCTTGAGCGGGTCGACCACGGCCAGGAAGGCACCGCGCCGCCGAGCCTCCTTGAGATGCGGAACCAGGTGGATGTGGCTGACCTTGGGGTTGGCGCCCCAGATCACGATGGCCTTGGCCTCCGGGTAGTCGCCGTAGGCCACGCCGGCCATCTTGCCGTACATGCCCATCTGGGCGACGTAGGTGGGCGCCGCGCACACCGTGCGCGCCAGCCGCGAGGCCCCGAGGCGGCGGAAGAACGCATAGTCGGTGAGCCCGTCGGTGATCTTCCCGTTGGAGCCGCCGTAGTGGTAGGGCAGGATCGCCTCGGCGCCGTGACGGGCGCTGACCCCGCGCAGACGGGTCGCGATCTCGTCCAAGGCCTCGTTCCAGGAGATCCGCTCGAAAGCGCCCGAGCCCTTGGGCCCGACCCGCCGCAGGGGATAGAGCAGCCGGTCCGGATGCTCGAAGCGGCGGCCGAAGTGGCTCACCTTGGTGCAGAGAAAGCCGCGGGTGTCGGGATTGCCGGGGCCGGCCTCGACGGCGACGAGACGGTCGCCGTCGACCGTCACCGCGAGCGAGCAAGTGTCGGGGCAATCCAGGGTGCAGGTGGTCGAGCGAGTTTCGAGCATGGTTGTTTTGTCGGTGCGGTCGGTCGGACTTGGCGGGACAGTCGAGAGGGGTCGTTGTCGAACGATCAGGCGGGCTCGATCCGAATCGTGGCCTCGCCGTCTTCGTCCCAGGTCACATCGAGCTGCCAGGGGCGGCAACAAACCGGGCAGTCCTCGATCATCCGGCCTTCGCTCTCCGGGTCCAGGGCGATCTCGACCCGTTCGCCGCAGCTCGGGCACTCGACCTCGGCGGAGCCGAGGTCCCAAGGTCGCGGCGGGTTCATTCCCGGTTCCGTCGGAGGATCAAGGCGAACAGCGACTCGAGGTGGTCGTGAATGGCGTCCAGATGGGTCCGCACCTCGCGCCGCAGGGCCTCGTCGTCGGTCTCGGCGCCATAGGGTGCGGCAGCGGATTCGGCCACCGAGTCGGCCCCCTCCCAACGCTGGTCCTCGAGCCGGCGGCGCCGCACCAGGAGCATCTCCTCCTCGAGTCGATCCGGCGTGCATCCGAGACCGGTGGCGAGGCGTTCGAAACTGGCCCGCCGGGGCCACCGCTCCCCGCTTTCGTACAGGCTCCACACGGTGGCGTCGAAACCCGCCACCGTGGCTACTTCCCGTTGGGTGCGCCGGCCGCGAAGACGGCGCAGCGCTTCGGCCAAGTCGCGTGGATCATTCATACTTCGAGATGATAGCCGACGCCGCCTCTTGGGGTTGGGCGGCCTACAATCGAGCCGTGAATCCGGAACAACGTGCCGCCCGGCTCAAATCCTGGGCTCTCGAGGCCGGCTTCGACCGCGCCGGCGTGGCCCTGCTGGAGCCCTCGGCCCAGGGCGAGGCCTACCACGCCTGGCTCGAGCGCGGCGATCACGCGAGCATGGACTGGATGGCCCGGCGGATCGAGGAGCGGCTCGACCCGCGGCGGCTCCTGCCCGGCGCCCGGACGGCCCTGGTCGTGGCCCTCCAGTACGCGCCCCTGGCCGGCGAGCCGGAACCGGTGGGCGACCTGTGGCCCCGGGTCGCCCGCTACGCCCGCGGGCGGGACTACCACGACCTTTTCAACGAACGGTTGGGGGCCCTCAAGGACCGCATCCTCGAGGCCTTTCCCGGAACGGGAGTGCGGCGCGCCGTCGACACCAGCCCGCTGCTCGAGCGGGAGCTGGCGGCCCGAGCCGGGCTCGGGGTCCAGGGCAAGAACACCCTGTTGCTGTCGCGGGCCGGTGGCTCCTACTTCCTGCTCGGCGAGCTGCTCCTGACCCTGGACCTGGCACCCGATCCCCCGATCGCCGATCTCTGCGGTCGCTGTACGCGCTGTCTCGACCACTGCCCCACCGGCGCCCTCGCCGAGCCCTACCGCCTGGACTCCCGGCGGTGCATCAGCTACTGGACCATCGAGCACCGGGGCGAGATCCCCGAGGACGTTCGGCCCGAGCTCGGTGACTGGGTCTTCGGCTGCGACATCTGCCAGGAAGTCTGCCCCTGGAACCGCCGCGGAGGGGAGCCTGGCGACCACCCCGAGCTGGCCCTTCCCCCCGACCGCGCCGAGCTCGATCTGATCGGTCTCCTCACGCTCTCCCGCGACGGCTACACCGAGCGCTTCCGGGGCAGCGCGATGAAGCGCGCCAAGCTCGAGGGACTGAAGCGGAACGCCGCCGTGGCCATGGGCAATCGCGGCGACGAAGCCTACCGGCCCGCCCTCGAGGCCGCCCGCGGGGACGAGTCCGCCGTCGTAGCCAGCCACGCCGAATGGGCGCTCGCCCGACTGGGACGAAGGATCGCAACAACCTGACCTTCTGAAACCGTGCGCTCTTGCAAACGTCTCACGAAGAGCCGACAATCGAGCGCCTTCTCTCTTTTTCCAGGGCCAGGGCCGCCGTGTCACTCCGGGCGCGGTGGCCCTCCGGCCGGCGTTTCCGGCCGCATCGAACCCCTTACCGGTGGAGGATTCCCCATGGTCAAGCTCGAAAAGTACGTCGTCTGCCTTGCGCTCGCCGTCTTCGCCGCCTCCGCGGCCTTCGCCCAGGCGGGCAAACCCTCGAAAGCGGAGCTGCACAGTAAGCTCCTGCCGATCTACGAGACGGTGCGCCAGAACACCGCGCTGCTCGCCGCCGACCGCACCCTCGACATCAAGAATCCGGCCGCGGTGGATGCGTTCCTGAAGCAGCTGCCGATCTCGCCCCTCGATTACCTGCAGATCGACATGGAAGTCCGCCGCTACGAGGTGTTCGTGGCGCGACACATCGCCGAGTACCACGTCCGTTGGATCGAGCTCCACGACAAGGAGGCCCGGGAGCTGTACGGCGACGCCTATGTCGACCAGCTGCTGGCCGCCTGGCCGGTGGACACCGGCGCGGACGCGGTCGGTACGGGAGACGAGCTGTCCGCGACCGTCGGCACCAACCGCAACTCGGCGTCGACCTTCACGCCGGCACCCCTCGACTACCAGGGCGAAATCCAGATCGCGGTCAACCATCGCAACGTCAACCAGATGGTCTCGGCCGCCAACACCTGGGACGGCGCCGGCGGCATCTGCTCCGGCAACGATACCCAGGCGGTCTTCTACTCCTCGAACGGGGGTACCAGCTGGGGTTACACCTGCTCGCCGTCCTCGTCGGGCTATGGCCTCGGCACCTGCAGCGGCACGGTGTTCGGCTCGGACCCGGCGCTGTACTGGAACGACAACAACGAGGTCTTTCTCAACTACATGATGATCTGCTCGATGGCGGTGTCGACCGACTACGCGATGGTCGTGGCCCGCTCGGCGGACGGCGGTGCGACCTGGACACCCCAGGGCGTCATCCGCAACGGCTGGCCGGCCAACACCCTCGAGGACAAGAACTTCTACGCCATCGACAACACCCCCACGAGCCCCTTCTACGGTCGCCACTACACCTGCTGGGACCGCAGCAACAACGAGAAGATGGCCTACTCGTCGAACAACGGGGCGACCTGGACCGAGGTCGACCTGCCCACCGCCCCGGTCGGCGGCATCGACCTGGCCTGCGAGCTCGCGGTCCAGAAGAACGGCACCGTCCACGTGGTCTGGGACTCGCTGACCTGCGGCGCCAACTGCACCGATGAGCGGATGTGGTACTCGCGCTCGGCCAACGGCGGCGTGAGCTGGTCGGCGGCCATCCAGGTCCGCGACTTCAACCTGGTGGGCTTCTCCGGCGCCAACACGCCGCCGGTGGCCGACAACCGCGGCATCAATCCCTTCGGTGCCATCGACGTGGACAACTCCGGCGGCGCCTGCGACGGCACGCTCTACGCCACTTTCAGCGACTGGACCTCGGGCGGGGCGACCCAGAACGACGTCTGGCTGACCCGCTCGACCAACGGCGGCACCACCTGGTCGACGGCGATCAAGGTGAACGACGACAACCTCGCCAATCGCACCCAGTTCCACCCGTTCCTCCAGGTCGATCAGTCGAACGGCCACGTCATCGTGGGCTGGCACGACGCGCGGAACGACGCCAACAACCGCCGGGTCGACTACTACGTGGCCCGCTCGACGGACTGCGGCCTCACCTTCGAGGCCAACATCCAGGCGAGCCAGCCGTCCGCCGAGTTCAACAACAGCGGCATCAGCTACACCGACGAGAACACCACTGACAATCCCAACCGCAACCCCAACCAGTACGGCGAGTATCTCGGTCTCGACGTGAAGAACGGCAAGGCCTACATGGCCTGGACGGATTCGCGCCACTTCTATCCGGGATCGTCGACCAACACCCAGAAGGAGAACGTGGGCTTCGCCGTGATCGACTTCGGGCCGGTGGTGGTTCCGGTGTGCGGCGACAACCTACGGGAAGGCTCCGAGGTTTGCGACGGCACCGACCTCTCCGGCCAGACCTGCGCCAGCCAGGGGTTCTCCGGCGGCGGCACGCTGTCTTGCAACGGCACCTGCTCGGCCTTCGTGACCAGCGCCTGCATCGCCGGCTCGACGACCACCACCTTCACCTCGGTGGCGACCCAGGACGGCCGAGTGATCGAGTCCGGTGAGAACACCAACGTGGGCGGAACGGTGAACTCGAATGCCACCACCACCTCGGCGATCCGGATCGGCGACACCAACCAGGACCGCCAGCAGAAGGGCTTCGTGTCGTTCGACACGTCGGCGATCCCCGATGGCGCCACCGTCCAGACGGTGACCCTGCGCCTGCGCCGCGGCAGCCTGACGGGCACCAACCCGTTCACCACCCACGGCTCCATGTCGGCCGACGTGTCGCCCGCCTTCGGCGGCTCGACGACCCTCGCGACCGGAGACTTCCAGGCCGCGGCCAGCGCCGGGGGCGTGTGCACCTTGACCAATGCGGCGGCCAACCTCGATTGGTCGGAGTGCACCTTCAACGCGGCGGGTCTCGCGGCGATCAACAAGACGGGTACCACCCAGGTCCGCGTCCAGTTCTCGCTCGACGACAACGACGACACCGGCAACGACTACCTGGGCTACTACAGCGGTGACAACGGCACCGCGGCCAACCGGCCGCAGCTGGTGGTGACTTACCAGTAGTCCGTCAAGGGCGGTCTCAAAAGGGCGGGTCTGCGACCCGCCCTCTCTTTTGGAATCAACGATTTCCGGCCGCGGTTTCAGTGGCCCGATCCGCGCGCCGGGCGGATTCGATCGCCCGCACGGCCTCCCGCAGGGCGGCCGTGACCTCGATCCGTTCCGCAGGTGTCAGCTCGCCGCCGCCGTAGCTTTCCCGCAGGTACAGCTCGACCACCCGCGCCGTGGGCTCGGCGGCCCGGGGTCGGTGGCGGGCGACTTCATCCTGGAAGCGGTAGGGGGCCTGTGCGAGCGAGGCCGGCAGGCCGTTGCGGCCTGCGGCCTTGCGCAGGCGACCGTAGGCCACGATGCCGCCCACGGGCCGCTGGGACCGCCGCCAGAGCAGCATCGCCACACTGCCGAAGACGGCCACCAGCGCCACCACGAGCCAGCGACCGGCGCTGCTCCGCTCCTCGGTCTCGCCCTCGGCCGTGGCCAAGGGCGGAGCCTCCTCCACCCCGGGAGCGGACGCGGGCGGGTCGTCGCCCCGCTTGCCCCACAGGCTCCCCCACAGCCCGTCCCAGGCCTCCTTCAGCTGGGTCAGGAGCTGCATCTGATCGAAGAACCCGTAGGTCAGCACGTAGCGGTCCCAACGGAAGAGCACGTAGTCCCAGCCCTGGGAGAACAATGAGCGCAGGCCACCGCGATCGAGTTGGGGGCGTCCGGCCTCGGGCGTGGGGTCGAGGGTGACCCAGCCCTCGCCCTCGAGCCAGGCCTCGACCCAGGCGTGGGCGTTCGACTGCCGCACCACCCAATAGCCTTCGAGCGGGTTGTACTCGGCGCCCAGGAACCCGGTGGCCAGCCGTGCCGGGATGCCTCGATAGCGCAGCAACGCCACGAGCGCGCTGGCGAAGTACTCGCAATGGCCCTCATGCCGCCGGAACAGGAAGTCGTCGAGGGGCTCGGCGCCGACCTGGCCCACGAATTCGAGAGAGTAGCGGTACTGGGAAAAGAGGTGGCTCTCGAGCCGGCGCGCCTGCTCGCGCGGGGTGCCCGTGCCCGCCACCCGCTCGGCCAAATCCGCCACTTGGGCCGAGAAGCCGCGGGTGTCGAGGAGCGCGGCGCGCCGCTCCGCGGCCCCCGGTTCCGCGTCGGGGCGGAGCGCCAGGGGCACGGGCCGGCTCGCCAGAGCGACGCGGTACTCGATCACGTCCCGCGGTTCCTGCCGGAGCTCGGCCGCACCTTCTTCGCCGAGGAAGATCAGCGGAATCGCCTCCGAGTCGAGGGCCAGGGCCTCGATCGGCAAAGGCAGCGCGCGCCCGAAAAGGGGGCGCAGGAAGACCTGCACCGAGCCGTTCGGGCGGAGGCCGACCCCTTCCGACAGCACCAATCCCTGGCGCCAGCTGATCGCCCGCGCCTCGTGGGAGCGTTTCCGCCAGCGCCCATCCTCGTAGAGCTCGAAGCCGCCGGCCTTGAAGCGCAGCTCCTCGCTGGGGGTCAGCTGGCGGTCATAGGTCAACCGCATGGCGACCTCGCGGCTGGTGCGGATCGAGCCGATGGTGTCGAGGGTGACCTCGTTGGTGAAGCCGGTGGCGGAGCCGAGGGTGCCGGCACCCTCGCCCCGGCCCATGATGAAAGGCGTCCGCACTCGCGGCAGGAAGGCGAAGAGCGGCACCGCCACGACGAGCGTGGCGAGGGTCGCCGCGGCCAGGAAGCCGCGCAGCGGGACCGGAGTCGGCGGAGCCTCGTCCGAGACGAAACCGGCCATGACGTGGAGGCGGGCGAACCCGGTCAGCAGGCGCAGTGCCAGTACCACGATCCCCACCAGATAGAGCACCACGGAGGGGTGCACGCTGGTCGCCATGGAAGTCAGCACGAGAAACAGCGTGGCGATGGCGATCTGCCACTTGTCGCGCTCCTGGCGCATCCCGAACAGCTTGACCACGATGGCGAAGAGCAGCAGGTGAGTGACCGAGACCACCACCCGGCCCCGCGACAGCGCCAGCGCGTCGAACAGGAAAAACGGCAGGTAGGTGACGGCGAGCACGTTCATGGCCCAGTTGGGCAGCCAGGGACCGCGATCCGCCGCGGCTCGGCGCAGGAACAGGACGAGCGTCGCCAGATACACCGCGAGCCAGACCCAACCGAGGATCTGGTTGAACGGCAGGGGGATCGGCGCAAACAGAGCGAGGCCCCCGAGCAGCAGCCGCTTCTCGCGGGCGAAGGTCATGCCGGTCCCTCGAGGGCGAAGCGGGCGAGGGCCGCCGCCGGGTCTCCAGGCTGGAGGGGCTCGATGCCTGCCGCCCGCGGCGCGGGCTCCACCATGGCCAGGCTCTCGAGCACGGCCACCCGCTGGCGCCGGCCGAGGCCGTAGGTGAGGCGTTCTTCGCGGGTCACCAGCTCGACCTCGAAGCCACGGGACAGGTGATCGACCGCGACCGTGGCCGCCTCGGAAACCAAGCGCTCGAAGCGCTCCCGGTCGGAGGGATTGGGCGTGCCGGGACCGGCGTTGTCGAGGATCACCGACAGGCGCCGGTTCTCCTCGGCGGTGCGCTCCTGGAACACCAGCTGGCCGGTGCGGGCGCTGCGCTTCCAGTGGATGTTGCGCGGATCGTCCCCGGCCAGGAACGGGCGGAGGGAGTGGAGATCGCCGCCGCGCCCGGGCCGGCGCACCGCCTCGTCGCCGTAGCGGGCGGACACGTCGACCAGCTCGGACGAACCGGGATAGAGCTCCGGGTAGACCAGCACCTCGAGGTCCACCGGGTAGCGGGCGCCCTTTTTGAAGAAGCCGAAAGGAAACAGGCTCCACACGTGGAGGGCCGGCACCTGCTGCCGGCCTCGGCGCGGAAAGATCGTCTCGATCCGGCCGCGGGTGGTGGCCTTCGCAGGCAGGTAGGGCACCAGGCGCGGCGCCGCCGGGCCGTGAACGCCCAACAGCAGCAACCAGCGCGCGAGGAACCGGCTGGCGTTCTGGAGCTCGAACTCGAGGGCCAGCGGCGAGTGGGCGAACACCTCCGGGGGCGCCGAGAGGCGCGCCACCAGGCGATCCACGTTGCTGCGCGAGACCACCCCGGAGACCACCAGGGCGCCGAGCATCACCGCCACCACCAGATAGAGCGAGTTGTTGCCGGTGTTGGTGGCGGCCACGGCGGTCAGCACCGTGAACAGCACATACCACAGCCCGACCTTGGTGATGCGGATGCCCTCGGGGCGCCGGCGCCTTCGCAGGCGCTCTCGAAACGAACGCAGGAAGGGTGGCGCGGCGGCCTTCACGTTGACGATCACAAGGGAACGGGGACGCGTTCGATGACCCGGGCGATGGCCGAGCGAGCCGCCGCGAAATCGCCTCCGCCGGCCCCCCGGCGCAGTACCACGCGGTGGGCCAGGACCGGTGCGGCCAGGCGCTGAACGTCGTCGGGAACGACGAAGGGACGGCCCTCGGCCAGGGCGTACCCCTGAGCCGCCCGCACCAGGGCCTGGGCACCGCGAGTCGAGACCCCGAGCAGGAACTCCCCGCCGGCGCGCGTGGCGCCCGCGATCGCGAGCACATAGTCGGCCAGCTTGTCGGCCACCTGGACCCGCGCAACCTCGGCCTGGAGAGCCAGCAGCTCGTCGCGCGAAACCACCGGTTCGGTCGCCGCCAAGGCCTCCTCGGCACCTCCCGAGAGCAGCAGCGCGCGCTCCTCGGCCGCCGGCGGGTAACCCAGGGACAGGGAGATCAAGAAGCGGTCGAGCTGGGACTCGGGCAGCGGAAACGTACCGTGGTACTCGAGCGGGTTCTGGGTCGCGAGCACCACGAAGGGCTCGGGCAGGGCGTAGCGCTTGCGATCCACGGACACCTTGCGCTCGCTCATGGCTTCGAGCAGAGCGCTTTGGGTCTTGGGGCTGGCGCGGTTGATCTCGTCGGCCAGGACCACGTTGGTGAAAAGCGGTCCGGGCACGAACTCGAAGGCCTGGGTGCGCTGGTTGAAGATCGAGACGCCGGTGATGTCCGAGGACAACAGATCGCTCGTGAACTGGATGCGCTGGAAGGCCAGACCCAACGATCGGGCCACGGCGGCGGCCAATGTGGTCTTGCCGACGCCCGGCACGTCCTCGACGAGCACGTGGCCGTGGGCCAGCAGGGCCACCACGGCCAGGCGGATGGCCTCGGCTTTTCCGCGGACGACCCGGGCGATGGACCGTTCGAGCCGGGCGATGGTCTCGGGGGCGGAGAGGGCGGGAAGTGCGAAGGGGGCGTTCGGCGTCACGATCGGGGTTTCCATGCTCGGCCGGTGTGTACGGAGGAGGGCCAGCGCCGGGTCCAAGGGGTTGGGAGGAACGCGAGGTCGGAAGTATAACCGCGCATCGATAAGATCTCCTCGACCCGGCTGCGGTAACCTGTCGACCCCATGGCGCAAAGCGATCAGGAGAATGCCGACGCCGCGGACGTCGAGGACCTCCCCGAGCTGATGGCGGCCTACCAAGCCGGCCAGATCGAAGCCTTCGAGCGGCTCTACGAGCGGCTCGTGAAGTCGATTCGCGGCTACCTGCGACGGCTCGCTCCCGCGGGAACGGATGTGGAGGACCTGGTGCAGACGGCGTTTCTTCAGCTCCACCGTTCGCGACAAACCTACTGGCCCGGACAGCCGGTGCGGCCCTGGGTGTTCTCGATCGCTCGCCACGTGGGACTCATGGCGCGCCGGTCCTCGCAGCGGCGTGGGAAAAACGAAGTCCAGCCGGCGACAGACCTGCCGGAGATCGCGGCGCCGTCTCCGTCGACCCTCGACCGGCTGGCACTCGAACAGGCCCTCGACAGCCTCCACGACGACGGCCGCGAGGCCCTTTGGCTGCACCACGTCGAGGGCCTGTCGTTTCGCGAAATCGCGCAAGTACAGGGCATCTCGGAGGGCGCGGCCAAAGTGCGTTCCCACCGCGCGCGGATCGAGCTGCGGGCCCGGCTGACGGAGGCCTCATCGTGAACGGCGAAGCTCGGAGCGACTCGCTGCGGATTCCGGAGGCCCTCCGCCGGGCCGTGGCCGCCGAAGCCGGCCCAGTGCGACCCCTGTCGCCGCCGTTCCGGCGCGCGTTGGGAGTGGCCGTGCCCGTGCTGATCGCCATCACGGGCGCCGCCCTCACGCGGGGCCACGCGCCGGCTCTCTTCGGTCTGGTCGAATGGGCGACTGGGCTGGTCCTCCTGGCCCTTGCGCTCGGCGAGGCCGTTCCCGGCAGGAGCATCGGAGGCAACCGGGCCGCCGCCGCCCTGGCCACGGGGATCGCCGTCGAGACGGCCGCGGCCCTAACCCTCTGGCGTGCCGCCGGTGGATCGATCGCTTCACTCGATGCGCTGCCCCACGCCGCCGCCTGTTTCAGTATCGAAAGCGCCCTCGGCCTCGTGCCGCTCGGGCTCGGAACCTGGCTCGGAATGCGCGCCCTGCCGCTCTTCCCCCTCCGCTCCGGCCTGCTGGCCGGCGCCGCCGCCGGGCTCTTCGCGGAAGCCCTGTGGCAGCAGGTCTGTGCCCGGCGGGACCTGCTCCATCTAGCCGGCGGCCACGCCGCCGCGGCGCTCGCCTTGACCCTGGTCGGCGCCCTCGCCGGCCTGGCGGCAGCGCGGACGCGGCGGGGGGTGGCTCGGTAAGGGGCTCCCTCGGCACGGACCCTCAGGGCGCCGACAACGACCGCTCGACGGCCTCGGCGAGCAACGGTGCGACGTCCCGCAGACCCTCGATCGTCAGCTTGCGTTCTTCGTACAACTCCAGCCAGCTCCGACGCCAGCGGATGACCCGTTCGCCGTCCCGGAGCCGGAGGCGCTCCAAGGTGAATTCGGCCTTGGCGCGGTGGGATTCGGGAACGCGATCGGTCAGCAGGAGCTGCAACGAGGGCAGGGTGATCTCGAACCAGCCGGCCTGCACCTCGAAGGGATCGAGCACCGAGTCGTCGGCGCCCTTCTTGGACGAGTTCAGGGGGGCGCAGGCGAAGCGATAGTTGTCCCACTCGTACGCCAGATGGCGGTAGTTCTTGGTGCTCCGAAAGTGGTCGACCGTCCCTCCGGTTGGGTCCAGCATGGCGGCGTAGCCACATAGACCGTGGAAGCCCTCGGCGAGATCGCCGAGAAAGAGACTCCACTTGCTCAGAGGCTCCTTGGGCGGCGGATTGGCGGCGAGCCACTGGTTCCCTGGATGCCTGACTCGCGAGTCGAAGGTCCTGGGCTCCGGAACCGGGCGAACGGGGATCACGGGTTCGGCTTCTCCGGCAGGAGACTCGCTCCCACTAGCCACCGTGGCCAGAACGGATCGTGGGCAGGCAACAAGCGGCGAAGCTCGAGGTGTATCGACTCGGCCGAAGAGAGCTCAGCGGGCAGCGCAGACTTGTCCTGGCGCATGAACGCCTCGGCCGCTTCGATAGCCCGCTCCGCTTCGCGCGAACGCGCCTGCTCCAAGCCAAAGGCCTCCGAGACCAGCCAGTTCGTGGCGTCTCCCTGGGCGGCCCAGGCGCCTTGCTGGACAATCACGCGGCCGTCCTCGAGTCTCAGGTGGATTAGGTCGTCGCGCTCTCGATCGAAGTGAGGCTCGAGGGAAGCTGCGACGAGGGGGGAGTGGCTGGCGATGATCATCTGGGCCGAGGGGTTGTCACCGGCGAGAACTCCGATGCCGGCGAGAAGGCTTGGAAGAATCGTCCGTTGCCACCGCGGATGCAGGTGGGTTTCCGGCTCGTCGAACAGAATCACGAATCGCTTCTCGGCAGGCTTCCCGAGTAGCTGAGCTGCGACGCGGTGCTCGTACCAAGCCCAGACCAGGAAATAGCAAAGGGCCAGGATTCGGCGGACACCGGCGGAAGCGAGGGCAACCGGAACGAGATGGTCGCCGATCAGCAAAGTCGGCCGATCTCGGCCCTCACCCAGGAACAAGCGTTGCGGCGTGCCAGGCCGAATCGGCTCACGGTCGGGCGAGAGTTCCATGAGCACCGCTTCGAGGGCTCGAAACTGGTCCTTTCGCCCTTCCTGCCAGCTCACCCAGTCTCGTTCCAGACCCTCGCAAACTCGCTGGCCGCCGACATCCAGTCCTTCCCAGACATCCTTCGCTGTGAAGTGGTAGGCAGCCGGTCGCCCCGGGTCCTCCCGCCAGTAGTTGCGCGCTGGATCCCAGACCGAAAAGCCCCCGTCCACTCGGAGATAAACGACGATTCCCGGAATCGGTGGCCGCCCGGCTTCGATGGGCCAACTTTCGTCTCGACGCCGAAAGGTCGACTGGCCGGAAGTGGCGCGTCCTGATCGGCCAGCGACCGCGTACTCGATCGTGGCGCCGTTGCCGCGAGAAGGGAGCGCGATCTTGTCCGCCCAAGTCCTGGTCAGCGCCCACCAAGCGATGTCGAGCAGAAAGCTCTTGCCGAGGCCGTTGTCACCCACGATCAGGTTGAACCGCGGTGCCCACCGCACCTGGATCTCAGGCGCCAGCGCGACGTTCTTCAAATGCAGGGAGTTGAGCATCGGGCCGTCAATCTAGCGCATCGCCGGGTCTCAGACCATCTTCGGCACCAGTACTAGGCGCAGGCGGTGGAGCTCGAGGACGAGGAAATCGAACTGGCGGGCGCGGGTCTCGGAGTCTAGGGCCAGGAGCTGGCCGATCGGGGTCTCGCCGTCGAGGCGGCGGCAGAAGTCCCGGTGGAGATCGGGCAGCTCGGCCAGCTCTTTTTCGGTCGGCTTCTTGAGCCAGCGGGGACAGTAGCCTTCGATCGCCTCGAGCGGTACGGTCAGGTGGCGACCTTCCCACGCCTCGGCCTCCGCCACGGCCTGCTCGTTCAGCAAGGCGCGCAGCGAGAGCTCGGCGGTGGTCTCCGGCGCATGGGTGGCCACGTGGGCGATGTCGAGCACCTCGCGCAGGCACAGGGCGTAGCACGTTTCGAGGAAACGGAACCAGGGGCCACCGGTGGCCTCGTGGAGGGGGCGCAGCTCGCTCTTGCCGTCGACGCTCGAGAACACCCGCTTCTCGAGCGGCGTCAGGTCGGGCGGGGCCTTGGGGTTGCGACGCCGTAGGGTGATGTTGTCGTGCACGAAGACCCGGCGCATGCGGGCGTGCTCGTCGATCCAGCGCGAGCCCTCCATGGCGAGGCCGAAGGTGTGGAGGGGGGAGGGCAGGATCTCGTCGTGGCTGGGCATTTCGGCCTGGAAGAAGAACACCCCACGCTGCCACAGGAACAGACCGCACACGAGGTCCGAAATGTGGTCGCGCAGGGTCTCCTGGATGGTGTCCTCGGTGAGCAGGCCGAGGTCGCGCAAGACGATTCCAAGGCGCTGGTCGCGCTGGGTGCACTCGTAGAGGGCCTTCAACAGACTCGTCTCGGTCAGGTGACCGTAGAGCAAGAGCCGCTGACCGTAGTACTCGGAGGGGTCGTTGGACGCCGCGGCGACGACGTCGCCCTGCTGAAAGTAGATGCGCTTCTCGCGTCGGCCGTGGCGAACCACCACCGCGCCGGTGCGCCGATCGTTCTGGGCCCACTGGAGGAGGTGGGCCGGGGGAAACGCCGCCAAGCGGCCGGAGAACTCCATGATGGGGGACCCCTTCGATGGTGAAGCTGCATCTTAGTCCACAGCTCCGCAACTACGCTGGCGGGAAACGACGGGCAGACCTCGGCGGAGAAGCGGCTTGGCTTCCTAACCCCGCGAAGCTCGGGCGGCTTCGACGGTCGAAACCAGGGTCTCGAGCGTGAAGGGTTTGGCGAGGAAGGCGAAGTCGCCACGTTCGAGGCGTTGACGCAGGTTCTCGTGATCGACGCGGCTCGAGATGACGATCTGAGCCGGTGGATGGCCGGTGTCGCGGATGCGGTCGACCAGCCAGAGGCCATTGGCGCCGGGCAGCATGACGTCGGTCACGACCACTTCCACCGTGCCGCCGGCCTGTTGGAAAAGGGTCAATCCCGCCTCGGCAGAGTCCGCCTGAAGGACCTCGAAGCCGAGCTCTTCGAACAGCTCCGCCAGGGTGCCGCGCAGCTCTTCGTTGTCGTCCACGATCAGAATCTTTCTCATCTCGTCGCACTCCCGCCGCACACTGCGATTCTCCTCGAAATAGCGGCGGCCCCTCATGATGGGTGGTTTTACTCCAGCCATCATGAACACGGTATGACGGGCCGCTCAATGGGCGTCGAGAGCGGTGCGAATTCGCCAAGCGAGGTTCCCGATCTGTTGCTTCGGGAGAATTTCAACCGCCGCTTCGCCTCGTTCGGCGAACTGCTCCCGATCGTACCCCGAGACCAGGATCACCGGGACGTGGGGTGCCACCGCCAGCATTCGGCGTTGCAGCTCGATGCCGTCGACGTCGCCGAGCACGACGTCCGAGACGACCAACTGGACGTGATCCTGGAGAAGGATCGGCAAGGCATCGGCGCCGCTCGCCGCGGTGGTCACCCGGTAGCCGAGGGCGCGCAACCAGTCGGCCGTGGACTCCCGAAACTCTTCGCTGTCGTCGACGAGGAGCAGGTGTTCGCTACCCGAAGGCGCGGTTCCGGGGCGGCCCGGACCGTGCGCCGGGCCGGCGGCCGCGGAGCGCGGCAGGCGAACCCGGAAAAGCGTGCCTTGGCCAACCTGGCTGGTCACCTCGATCTTGCCGTCGCTCTGGCGCACGATCCCGTAAACCACCGCCAGGCCCAGACCGGAGTGCGCCTTGCCCGGCTTGGTGGTGAGGAAGGGCTCGAAGATTCGGGACAGGAGCTCCGGGGCGATGCCTTCGCCGGTGTCTTCGACCTCCAGCCAGACCTCGTCCCGGGAGTCGAGGGAACGGCCGTCGAGAGGCCGGTTCGAGGTCGAAACCCGTACCGTGCCACCGTGGGGCATGGCGTCCTTGGCGTTGACCACCAGGTTCGCCACCACCTGTTCGATCTGGGAGGGGTCGACCTCCACCGGCCAAAGCTCGGCCGCCAGGCGGGTCTCGAGCTTGACCCCGGCACCCAAGGTGGGCGCGAAGACCCGCTCGAGGTCCCGCACCACGAGGTTCAGATCGACGATCTCGAGCGCCAGGGGCTGGCGATGGCTGATCGAGAGCAGACGGGTGAGCAGCGACGACGCCTTGTCGACGACCTGGATGGCTCCGTCCATCCGCTTGATCAGCTTGTCTCCGGACGGGTGGGTCATGCGCACCAGCTCGCAATGGCCACGGATCGCGGCGAGATAGTTGTTGATGTCGTGGGCGAGGCCGCCGGCGAGCCGGCCCACCGCTTCCATCTTCTGGGACTGGAAGAGCTGTTCCTGGCTCGCCAGGAGCGCCTGCTGGGCGGCCCGCCGCTGGAGCTCGCGGGAACGCAGGGCAAAAGTCGCGGCCCCCACGATCACGGTCCAGGCGCCGAGAAGGGTCAGGAACACGGCCCGCGACTGTTGCTCGTTCTGGATCCGTTCCGCGACCAGGGCCAGGCGCAGCCGCTCGGCCTGGTCGAAGGTGGCCTTGAAATCCTGGTCGAAGGCCTTGTCGGCGAAGGAACCGATGCCGACCGGCAGGCCGTCGTCGTAGGACCGGCGCCGCAACGAGGCGAAGGACCGGAACTCGGCCAGGTGATCGAGCAAGGTCGTGGCGAGACGGCGGGGCTCCGGCCCGGTCAAGCGCGCGGTCAGGCTGCCGCCGTCGCTCACGCCGTCGCCCAGCATCTGGACCACTCGCTCCACTGCCGCGGCAAGGCCGGTGTCGATCTCCTCGACCGGAACGTCGTCACCCGAAACCCGCTCCTCCACCCACAGGTGCGCCAGGGTGATCTGGGTCTTGATCTCGGCCACGTAGGCTTCGAGCAAGGTGTCCTCGGCCACCACCCGGCTGCGGAAACGGTCCGCGAGCAGCAGCATCAGGATCGACAGGACCCCGAAGACGAAGACGAAGACGTGGGTGCGGCGGCCCCGTTCGTCATTCCGGCAAGGCGGCTGCGAGCGAAGGGGCGTCGCCATCTTCGGTGTTACTCCGGTGTTACTCGCGCTGGCTCTTGAGCACGTAGCCCGCGCCCTTGAAGGTGTGCAGCAGCCGCGCCGGGCGGTCGCCGTCGATCTTGCGACGCAGGCGGTAGACCACCACGTCGATGACGTTGCTCATGGCATCGAAGGACTCGTCCCAGGCGTGCTCGGCGAGGTCGCTGCGGCTCACCACCTGGTCGAGGCGCGTCAGCAGGTACTCAAGCACGGCGAATTCCTTGGGCGCCAGGCGGATTTCGGTGCCGGAGACGGTGGCCTTGCGCGCCGCCGGATCGAGCTCCAGGTCGTCCGCGCGGTAGGTCTGAATCACCCGCTCGCGGCGGCGCAGCAGGCTGCGCACCCGGGCGAACAGCTCGTCCAGCGAGAACGGCTTGGTGAGATAGTCGTCGGCGCCGCTGTCGAGGCCGCCGATACGGTCGAGCACGCCGGTGCGCCCGGTCAGCATCAGCACCGGCACCTGCTTTCCCACGGAACGCCAGCCCTGGAGCAGCTCGAGGCCGCTGGGGCCCGGAATCGACCAATCCAGGACGACCACGTCGTAGTCGTTGACACTGACCAGCTCGTCGGCGGTGTCGCCGTCGCTGGCGTGATCGACCGCGTAGCGTTGGGCGGCGAGCGCCTCGACGAGGACATCGGCCAAGTCTTGCTCGTCTTCGACGACCAGAATTCGCACCCGACCTCCTCGGTTTCGTAGACCCTGGCGCATTGTAACAGCCCCCGGTGTCCCCACGAAAGTTCGAGCGATCGCCGGAAGCTATTGATTTTTAAACACTTGCAGTGGCGTGCCGGGAGAGCAGATGGGGCTTGCGACCCCGGGCGGACACGCTGGTCCGCCCCTACACCCACCACCACGGGCGGACGCATTGGTCCGCTCCTACGCCCACCACTACGGGCGGACACGCTGGTCCGCCCCTACACCCGCGCATCCGTAGGGGCGGACCAACGTGTCCGCCCTCCGACGTCGCCACAACGAACGGTCCTGTGGACTTAGAGTATGGGCGCGATGATCCGCCACCTGACGCCGCCACGGAGACCCGAAAGCGGACTGGGCGCCGAGGTCTGGGACGAAATGCAGCGGGAGCTCGGAGTCGCGCCGCCCCTTTCCGTTCACGTCGCGGAGCCCGAAATCCTGGCCGCGGCCTGGGCGGTGTTGCGGGAGACCGTGCTGGCCGAGGGTCTGGTGGCCCGCGGGCTCAAGGAGGCGATCGCCACCGCGATCTCCGAGACCAATCGGTGCCCCTACTGTGTCGATGTCCACTCGATGTTCGTCCACGCCGCACGCCGCGGACCCCAAGCGGGTGCCCCGACTCGCCAGGCGGCGCTCGTCGACTGGGCCCACGCCTGCCGGAGCCCCGGCGATCCGCGGCTCCTTCGGCCGCCCTTTTCGCGCGAGGAAATGCCGGAGATCGTCGGCACCGCGGCGGCGTTCGTCTACATCAACCGGATCGTCACCGTGCTGCTCGACGAGTCGCCCTTCCCCGTCGGCGTTCGCTTCCTGCGGGCTCCCCTCGGTCGCCTCGCGGGACGGTTCCTGGCCCGTTCGGTGGCCCGGCCGCTCGCGCCCGGCACGTCCCTGGCGCGGCTGCCCGAGGTCGCCATTCCGGAGCACCTGTCCTGGGCGCTCGGGCGGCCGACCATCGCCCGCGCCTTCGCGGGTCACGGCGCGGCCGCCGCCCGGAGGGTGGTCCCGGTGCTGTCGCCGGCCGGGCAGGCGCAAGTGGCCGCCGTCCTCGGTGCCTGGCGCGGCGAAGAGCCGCCCTTCGGCCGGGCCTGGTTGGAGGACGCCGTGGCCGGCCTGCCCGCGGCCGACACCCCCGCCGCCCACTTGGCTCTCCTGGTCGCCTTGGCCCCCGCCCGCGTGACGACCGAGGACGTTGCGGCCTTCGCCGCCCGAGCCCCAGGAGACGCGCCACTGATCGCCCTGCTGTCCTGGACCGCCTACGAAACCGCCCGGCGCGCCACCACCTGGCTGCGCGGACCTTACTGAGGAGCCGAGCCCGCCCGTGATCGACGATCCGAGTCCCATGAAGCGCCTGCCCCGCCCCCTCGACCCGGTCGAGATCCGCGTTCTCGGCTCGCTGCTCGAGAAGGAAACCACCACCCCGGACCAATACCCCTTGACCGTGCCCGCCCTGGTGGCGGCCTGCAACCAGAAGACGAACCGCGACCCGGTCCTGGAGCTGGCGCCGCGCGAGGTGGAGGACGCCCTCGCCCGGCTCAAGTCCGACGTCTTCGTGTGGCCGGCCACCGGCGCCCGAGCCGTGCGCTGGCGTGTCTCCCTCGACCGGCGCTGGACCCTGACCCCGGCCACCCGGGCGGTCATGGCCCTGCTCCTGCTGCGCGGTCCCCAGACCGCCGGCGAGCTGCGCTCCCGCAGCGACCGGCTTCACGACTTCCCCACCGTCCTCGCCGTCGAAGCCGCCCTCGAAAGCCTCGCCGGCGGCAACGAGCCCCTGGTGGTCCGCCTGCCCCGGCGCCCGGGCCAGAAGGAGGAGCGCTGGATGCACCGGGTAGGCGGTCCCGTCGACCTCGAAACCTTGGGCGAGGAGACCGCCCCCGAGCTCGCGGCACCCCGGAGATCCCTGCTCGACGACCGGCTCTCCGCGATCGAGGCCCGCCTGGCGAAAATCGAAGCGGCGCTGGGATTGGAGTGAAGGAAGGGCGACGCCGGCGGCGCAGTGGCGAGTCGCCGGCTCCCCACCCCGGCAGGGGGTTCACCCACTCGGCAGCCCTTGATAGGCTCACTCGCCTATGGCCCACAGACAGTCCGAACCGGCTCCCGAGAGCCTGGTCCCCGCGGAGCGGCGGGGGCGGCGCCTGGGGACTTACTGCCGCGCCTGCACTTCGTTCTACCCGCTCCACCACGCCGTCCACTCCGGCAAGCCGCTCTACGGCAAAGACCACATCTCTTCTCCCTGCCAACACGAAGGAGAAGCCTTCGAGGCCGGGGCCGACTGGTGGGAGCCCGCGATCGAAGTCAAGGCCGAGGTGAAGCCCGAGGTCGCCGTCGCGTCCTGACGGACGGACCGGCCCGCCGATGAGAATGAAGGCGCAGCTCGACGAGCTCCGGAACCACCTCGCCACGGTCCAGGACCTGAACGCCGCGGCCTACCTGCTTTCCTGGGATCAACAGACCTACATGCCCGAAGGAGCGGTGGAGCTGCGCTCGGAGCAGCTGGCGACGCTTTCGCGGCTGACCCACGACCTGGCGGTCGATCCCGCGATCGGCAAGCTGCTCTCGCAGCTCGGCGGGCAGTTCGATCCCGACAGCGAGGAGGGCGCCCTGGTGCGGGTGGCCCAGCGCGACTTCGACCGCGACACCAAGCTGCCAACCGCGTTGGTCGGAGAGATCTCGCGGGTGACGGCCCTGGCCGAGGCGGCCTGGGGGGGCGCGCGGGAGAAGCGGGACTGGGGCCTCTTCGCGCCCCACCTCGAGCGGATTCTCGAGCTCAAGCTCCAGGCGGCGAACCACTACGGCTATGCCGACCATCCCTTCGACGCGCTCCTCCATGTCAACGAGCCGGGGGCCACCAAGGCACAGCTCGAGACCCTCTTCGCGGAGCTGAAGCGCGAGCTGGTGCCGCTGGTCAAGGCCGTGGCGAGCCAGGCCCAGCGGGAGGACCCGCCGCGCGATGCGCCTCTGCGCAACGCCTTCGACGAAGGCCGCCAGCTCCAGTTCGGGCGCGAGGTGGTGACCCGCTTCGGCTTCGACTGGTCCCGCGGGCGCCAGGACCGTTCCCGTCACCCGTTCTGTTCCGCCACCGGCGCGGACGACGTGCGCCTGACCACCCGGGTGGACCCGGATTGGCTGTCCCCCGCCCTCTTCGCTTCCCTCCACGAGGCGGGCCATGGACTTTACGAGCAGGGCATCGAGGGCCGCTTCCAGCGCTCGCCGCTCGCGGGCGGCTGCTCGCTCGGCGTCCACGAGTCCCAGAGCCGGCTGTGGGAGAACCTGGTGGGCCGCTCCCGCGGATTCTGGGAGTACTTCTTCCCGCGCCTGCGCCGGCTCTTCCGGCGTACCCTGGGCGACGTCGAGCTCGAGGACTTCTACCGCGCGATCAACGCCGTGGCCCCCTCCTTCATCCGCGTCGAAGCCGACGAGCTGACCTACAACCTCCATGTTCTGCTGCGTTTCGAGCTCGAGCTGGCGCTCCTCGACGGGCGCCTCGCGGTGGCCGACGTACCGGCGGCCTGGAACGCCAAGATGGAGGAGTACCTCGGAATCACCCCGGCGGACGACGCCGAGGGTTGCCTGCAGGACGTCCACTGGTCCGCCGGCCTCGTGGCCTACTTCCCGACCTACACGATCGGCAACGTGCTCTCGGTGCAGCTCTACGAAGCCGCGGTCCAGGCCCACCCCGAGATTCCGGGGGACCTCGCCTGCGGGCGGTTCAGTCGGCTGCTCGGCTGGCTGCGCGAGCACGTCCACAAGCACGGCCGGCGCTACGAGCCCCAGGAGCTGGTGCGCCGGGCCACCGGCCGGTCTCTCGAGACCGGCCCCTACCTCGCCTACCTGAAGGCGAAGTATGGCGAGCTCTACGCGCTCGCCTGAGGTCGGCGCCGTCGTCGGCCTCGCTCTCGCCCTCCTGTCCTGCGGCGCGGCTCCGGCTCCCCCGCCCGTCCTATGGGCCTGGGATCGCCCCGAGGACCTGACCTTCCTGGCTCCCGGCGAGGCCGCCGTGGCGTTCTTGGCAGGCACCGTCGAGCTGGCCCCCGCGGCCCTTTTCGTCAAGGCGCGGCGTGGGTCGCTGGCAGTTTCCCACGGAGTCGATCGCATCGCGGTGGTGCGCATCGAGGCGCCTCCCGGCACCGCCACGGACCCGGCCGCGGCGGCGGAGGTCGCTCGGGCGATCGAATCCCTGGTGCCCGCCGAGGTCCCCTCGCTGCAAATCGATTTCGACGCCACACCTTCCCAGCGGCCCTTCTACCGCGCTCTGCTGGAGCGTTCGGCGCGGCCTGGCCGCGAGCTGTCGATCACCGCGCTGGCCTCCTGGTGTTGGGGTGATCCGTGGATCGAAGAGCTTCCGATCCGCTTCGCGGTGCCCATGCTCTACCGGATGGGACCCGACGGCCCCTCGATCCGTGCCGGGCTCGATCGCGGCGAGGACTTTCGCGCCAGCCCCTGCCGCGGCGACCTGGGCCTGCTGGAGGGCGAGCCGGTGCCGAGGCTCCCCGCGGGCCGGCGTCGCTGGTTCTTCTCGCGCGGCGGCTGGAACCGCGCGAGATTCGATTCTCTGCTCGCCACCACCCGGGCGCTGGAGCTACCATCAGGACCATGAAAGTGATTCGAGGGTTCTTGACCCTGGCCGTCGCCACGACCGGCGCGGCTCCGGCTTTCGCCTGCGGTCCTATGGCCTACGCGGCCGAGTTCTGGTCGACCCGATCTTCGGGCCCGACCCTCGAAGAGTTGGTGGGCGGTCGCCTGGGGATTCTGGACCTGAACCAGGACCCGCGACGGCTCTATGTCGGCTACCGTCACCTGGGCGAGCTGGGCGTGGGCCCAGCGAGCCAGGGCAAGCTCCTGGCGGCCCTCGAGATACCGCCCCAGCGGAATCAGTGGCAGAGCGGTGTCCAACCGTGGATCGCTGCCCGCCGGCAAGTGCCGGGGGCTGAAAAGCTCGACTGGCTGCGCACCGAGCGCGAAATCCAGCGGGTGGAAGCGACCTACAGCTGGACCGAGTTTCAGCCCAATTGTCTGGACAGCGCCTTCGCCACGGCGGCGGCGGCGCTCACCGAGCGGATCGACCGCTACGGCGCCGATTCGGCCGCGGTGCGCGAATGGCTGTCCGGCCAGGACGCCGTGTTCAGCCTGTGCAGCGAAGGGGGAGCTCCGCCCCGGCCCCTCGATGACTCCTGGCCCGCCGAGCTGCGGCGGGACCGCGAGTACCAGATCGCCGCCGGGCATTTCTATGCCTTCCATCACGACGAGGCGCTCGCACGCTTCGAGCAGATCGGGAACGACCCGGAGTCCCCGTGGCGCGACCTCGCGCGCTACCTGGTGGCGCGCACGGCCGTGCGGGCTGGGGATCCGGAGCGGGCCCGACAGGCGATCGCCGAGATGCTCGCCGACTCCACCATGACCGACTTGCACCCGGCACTGCGGCGGCTGGCCACCCTGATCGAGGTTCGAGGCAATCCCGTCGGCCGGCGGAAGGAGCTGGGCGAGAAGCTGCTTGCTCCCAGCCTCGCCGGATTGGAGCCCCAGGAGCTCAACCAAGACCTCATCGACTTTCTGTGGCTCACCGATGGCCGAGCCCCCGGGGCAGGGTTGCCGACCGGAGACCTGGAGCTCTGGCTGACCGTGATGGCGGGCCGCTCGCCGATTTCGGAAGTTCCGACGGAGCTGGGCGTGCCGCCGCCGTCGCCCCACCCGGCGATCACCCTCTGGCGCGAGCGGCGGACGCTTTCCTGGCTGGTGGCGGCCCTCGCAGCTGCCACCGGCTCGGAGTCCGAAATCCCGGACTTGCTGGCCGCTGCGGCGGCGGTTCCGGCGGACTCCCCGGCGGCCTTGAGCGTGGGCTACCAGCAGGCGCGGCTGCGGTTCGTTCGGGGAGGTGAGGATGCCGCGGTCCAGGACCTCCTCGACCGCCTCCTGAAGCGCGACGACCTTTCCACCGGCTCCGCCAACCGCGTGAGTCAGCTGCGCGCCGCCCTCGCGCCGACCCTCGACGAGTACCTTTCTTTCTCGTTGCTCGTACCGGTCGAGCTCGGCTTCACCGACGGCTACCAAATCTGGGACGACGAGCAAGGCGCCCCGCGTCCCCGGCTGCTGACCGACGAGGCGGTGGCCTATCTGAATCGCGCCGTGCCGCTTCGCGGGCTGGCGCGGATCGCAGCCAAACCGGACCTGCTGACGCCGGACTGGCGCCAACGGATCGGTCTCGCGGCCTGGGTCGGCGCCTTGCTCGCCGGCGAGGATGAGCTGGCCGGTGCCCTCGTTCCCACCCTCGTGCCGCTCGTTCCGGAGAAGCTGGGAGTGGAGCTCGAGGCTTGGCGGGCGCAGGCACCGGGCCCGGAGCGGGAGCTCTCCGCTTGGCTCGCGATGCTGCGCTTCCCCGGAATGTCGCCCGTGATCGCGAACGACGTGGGCCGTCGCACGCCCCTCGACGAAGCGGACTCTTTGCGGGCCAACGGCTGGTGTGAGCGGGCAGGACTGTCCGGCGCGGTACTGCTCGAGCCGGTGCGGTTCCTGCCTGCCGAAAAGCAGCTCGCCGCCGGTGCCGATGGGCCGTGGCCCGACCTCGCGGCCAGTCCTTTGTACCTGGGAGTGCGAGTCATCGCATACGCCGAAGCCCATCGCGACGACCCGCGGGTGCCCGAGGCGCTCCACCGCGTGGTGCGCGCGACCCGCGTGGGTTGCGCCTGGGGCGATGAGGTGGGAAAGGTGTCGAAACGAGCCTTCGAGCTGCTGCACCGTCGCTACCCGGAGAGCGAGTGGACGAAGAAGACGCCCTACTGGTTCACGGGATGAGCGGTTTTCGCACGACCGGAGCGGGTCATGATCCGCCCAACGCAGGAAACCGCCGCACCTCGGGTTTCAGTCGCCGAGGGCCGCTCGCGGGCCCTCCTCATCGTTGAACAACAGGAGAATGCCATGTCCCGTCGCTTCCTCACACTCTCGATTCTGGCCCTCGCCTTCGCGACCTTGCTCCTACCCTCCACCGCCGAGGCCGGCCGCCGCTGGGAGCTTCTCGGCAGCCTCACCGTTTCCGACGCCGTCGACCACGACACCCTGGTCGTGACCGCCGCCCGCGGCACGTTCCGCCGGCTCAAGCTCGAGGTCGAGGACCGCGCCGTCCAGTTCCGCGACCTGAAGATCCACTTCGCCAATGGCGATACCCAGAACGTCGAGCTGCGCCGGGTCATCCGGGCGGGCGGTGAGTCCCGGCTGATCGACATCGAGGGTCGCGGCGACCGGGTCATCCGTTCGATCGAATTCACCTACGACGCCCAGTCGCTGGGTGGTAAGGCCAAGGTCAAGGTCTGGGCCAAGAACTGAGGCGACGGCGAACCGTGGGCTATGATCCCGGCCTTCGGGGGGCACATCGCCGCGCATGCTGAGGGTCGACGCCACCTACGGATCCGACCAGAACGGGCTGGTCTGGGGTTATCGCTTCGTTCCCGACCAGCCCGCGTCGCCCGTGACCTCGGAGGCCGCGGCGGAGTTCCTCGCCGCGACCGAGCCTTCGGACGACGGCGAGTTTTTCTGGCTTCATTTCTCCCTGTCGAACTCGGCCTCCGAGCCCTGGCTGCGTCGGAGTCTGGATCTGCCCGACGCCTTTTACGACTCGCTCAAGGATGAGGTCGGCGCCACCCGCCTGGAACAGGAGGGGGACGCTCTGGTGGCCGTCGTCCACGACGTGCTCTTCGATTTCGCCTTCGATGCCTCCTCGGTGGCCACCACCAGTTTGTGCATCGAGCCCCGGCTCCTCGTCAGTGCCCGCCTGCGCCCCCTACGCTCGCTCGACCAGCTGCGGGCGGCGGTGCGCACGGGTCAGGCGTTCGGCTCGCCGGTGGATCTGCTCGCCCACCTGCTGCGCGACCAGGCCGGTGTGCTGGTCGACATCCTGCGCCGCTCGACCCAGCGGGTGGATCGGACCGAGGACCGCCTGCTGGCGAACCGGGTCTCGGTCAGCCGCAGTGAGCTTGGCTCCTTGCGCCGCGTGCTGGTGCGGCTCCAGCGTCTGATGGCGCCCGAGCCCGCCGCGCTCTTCCGTCTGCTCAACCGGCCGCCGGAGTGGATGTCCGAAGGGGGTGTCCAGGAGCTACGGCAAGCGGCCGAGGAGTTCTCGGCCGCGGTGGGAGACTCGGTGGCCCTCGGCGAGCGCGTCAAGCTGCTCCAGGAGGAACTGGCCGCCTTGGTCAACGAGCAGACCAACCGCACGCTGTTCGTGCTGACCTTCGTGACCGTGCTCGCGCTGCCCATCAATCTGGTGGCGGGCCTGTTCGGCATGAACGTCGGTGGCATCCCCTTGTCCGCGAGCGATCACGGCTTCTGGGCCATCGTGGCCGTCCTGCTCCTGCTGACCGGACTCCTCGCCTACCTGGCTCTCGGCCGCCGGAACGACTGAACGAAGCGGGTCGAGGCGGCCACGGGGACCGCCCCAACCGTTCTGGCCGGCTCAGGTCGTCGGCTTGGTGGGCGTCACGGTGTAGGCCGCCGACCAGACGTACTTCTCACCCTGGGCACCGTTCGGAATGATGCACTGGCTGCTCGACAGGGTCTGGCCGACCTGGTAGGGGCCGTTCCACGTCGGGCACTTGCACTCGATCGGGTTTCCGTCGTAGGGCCCCGTGGGCTTCGTCCCGACGAAATTGCAGGCGGCGGTCATGCACCCGGCGTAGGGCAGGTGGTCGGCGTTGGGACATTCGGTCGTGCCGAGCGTGTAGTCCGAATCCATCGCGAAACTGAAGGTCGAGATCATGTCCGCGCCGGGGATCAAGGAGACCTGGGGGTACCGCGGATCCTGGTTCTGAACGAAGGAGCAGACCGGCGGCGGCGTGTTGTCGAGACATCCCGCCTTACTGCCGTCGTGGCCGCAATTGACCATGTTCTGGCACTTTTCGCCTTCGACGCCGCAGGCGTCCACGGTCTGGTAGTAGACCCGCAGGTTGCCGATCGAGTGGATGTCGACGAAGAACGCGCCGTTGGTGAAGGCCTGACAGGTGCAGCGGGCGAAGTCGCCGCTTCCGTCGAGCAGACAGGGCAGCTTGGGGTTGGTGTTGGGGTCGTTGCCCGTCGCATTCGGGGGACCCGAAAAGAAGCACAACGCGTAGTGGCCGCCGTTGCAGTACAGCATGTTGGTCGAGGTCAGGGCGTTGCCGCCTTCCGGCACGGTGATCACGTTGGCGCGCGACGGCCCGTACTGAGTGGTGTAGCACTCGGTAGGGATGAACACGTCGTTGGGGCAGTCGGTGCACTGGCGGATCTGGGCGCAATAGGTCACGTCTTTGCCGTCGTCCGAGGTCTTGGCAGCCACGGCGGGAGCCGCGGCGGGCTCGATCGGCTTCGCAGCGGGCTCGGGTTTGGTGCAGGCGAAGGCGAGGAGGACACCGAGAGGCACGGCGACGCGCGCGCAGAGACGGGTCATGAGCGTTCTCCCTGAGGATCGAAGTGAATGGAACGGAGCATGGAGTCTACGGCAGGCGCGGTCGGACCTGCCCTCGTGGGTGGCGCAGGCCGTCCCCGGCCCCGCTATGCTTCTTTCATGCTCGCCACCCTGCCCATACCGCCCCAAGTCGGGGACACGCCGCTGGTTCCTGTCGGCGGAATCCTCGCCAAGCTCGAATGCGCGAATCCCTGCGGCTCGATCAAAGACCGGATCGGCCGCTTCATCCTCGACGAAAGCGAACGCCGGGGTCTGCTGGCGCCGGGCCAGCGGATCGTCGAAGCGACCAGCGGCAACACCGGGATCGCCCTGTCCTGGGCCGCGGCTACCAAGGGACATCCGGTCACGATCGTGATGCCCGAGGATATGACCGAGGAAAGAAAGGCGATGATCCGCGCCTTGGGAGCCGACCTCGTGTTGTGCTCCGCCGAGGGCAGCTTCGCCGAGGCGGCGGCCATCCGGGACCGGCTGGCGACCGAAAACGGGTGGTTCAACCCCGACCAGTTCTCGAACCCGCTCAACACTCTGTGCCATGAGCAGACGACCGGCGAGGAAATCCTGCGCCAGTCCGCGGGCCGGCGGATCGACGCCTTCGTGGCCGGGGTCGGCACGGGAGGCACCCTGGTGGGCGTCGGCCGCCGCCTGCGGCGCAAGTTTCCGGAGCTGTGGATCGCGGCCGTGGAGCCCGCAGAGTCGGCCGTCATGAGCGGCGGACCGGCCGGCAGCCACGGCATCTCCGGCATCGGCGACGGCTTCGTCCCGGCCCTCGCCAGCGACGGCGCGGGCGGCCTCCATCCGTCGATCGACGAGGTGATCCGGGTGTCGACCGCCGAGGCCATGGCGGGAGCGCGGGAGATCCTCGACGGCTGGGGCTTCTGCGTCGGCGTCTCCTCCGGCGCCAACTACGTCGCCGCGAGGCGTCTCGCCGAACGCTTCGAGAACGTGGTCACCGTCTTCCCCGACGGGTACACCAAGTACCAGTCCCGAGGCCTCGTCCACTGCGAGGCTGGCCGATGCCCGTACGAACACGATCTGCCGGTCTGACCGGGAGGTCACAACCACGTCGAAGGAGCCGCCCGTAGCGGCCGAGGCCCACCCCGGCCGCTACCGAGGGCGAGAGGTCAGGTCGCCGCGATCAGCTCGGACCGAGAAAAGAAGAACGCTACTTCGATCGCGGCGTTCTCGGCGCTGTCCGAGCCGTGGATGGCGTTGCGCTCGATGTCGGTGCCGTAGAGGTTCCGCACGGTGCCTGGGTCCGCCTTCTTCGAGTCGGTGGCACCCATGACCTGGCGGAGGTGGAGAACGGCACCCTCGCGCTCGAGGGCCATGGGGAGGACCGGGCCGGAGGTCATGAAGCGCACCAGATCGCCATAGAACGGCCGCTCCTTGTGGACTTCGTAGAACGCTTGGGCCTGGGCCTCGGTGAGCCGCAGGAGCTTCATGCCACGCACGCGGAAGCCGGCCTGGATCAAGTGGTCGATGACCTTGCCGGCGTTGCCGGCGGCGACGGTGTCGGGCTTCAAGATGGTCAGAGTCGTTTCCATGATGGTTTCCGTATTTTTTCTGGTTGTCAGTCGAACGATCAGTCGAGAGCCGGTTCTTCGTCGTCAAAGGGCTCACCGAGGGGCTCGAGCGGGCCGGCCGGATCGGCGAGGCCGAACACTTCGCCAACGTACTCGACGGCTCCCTCCGGCCCCAGGAGCACGGCGTCGCCGGTCGGAATACCGAGACCCCAGCTCGCCCCCGGAACCGTCAGCAGCTTGCGCAGCCGGCGGTCGTGGTCGGTCACGAAGTTGGTCTCGACCACGCCACCGGGAAGCCAACCGATCCCGGGGATGGTCTCCCCGATCCGGATGCTGCGGGCCGCCACGCCCAGGGCCGAAGCCGCGGCGGCGATGGCGACGACAATGCCGCCCCCGGCGAGCTTCTCCTCGAGGGCCGCGAGCACCGGCGTGCCCGGGGCGAGCGCCTCGAGCAGGTGGTCGGTCACGCCGCCGCCCAGATAGACCGCCGCGCACTCGGCGATCCGCTCAGCGTTCTTGCCGCGCCGCGCGTCTCGGCCGCGGTAGATCGGCAAGGTCACCACCTCGCGGCCGAACACTTCCGTGAAGTAGTTCGCGAAGTGGGCGCCGTAGTCCAGGGAGCCCGACGCGGCCGGCACGAACCCCACCGGCCCCGGTCCGAGCTTCTCCACCCAAGCGGCGTCGGCGTCGAGGGTCTCCTCGAAGGTGAACTCCCCGCCACCGACGAGGACGATCCAGCCGTTGCCGGGAATGCGCTGGGGAGTCACGGGGGCGCTATTGAAGCCCAGCCGGAAGGGGTTGTCAAACGGGCTGAGGCTACACTAAGGGTCATGCTTCCCCGGGTGTATGTCGAAACGAGCATCGTCAGCTACTTGGCGGCCCGTCCGAGTGGTGATCTGGTGACCGCCGCACATCAGCGGATCACGCACGAATGGTGGCGCAGTGCCACCCGACACTTCAAGCTCTACCTTTCTCAAGTCGTCCTCGACGAGGCCGCTGCAGGCGACCCGGAAGCTGCGGTCCGACGATTGGCGTTCGTCGAGGACCTGCCCTCCCTTGAAATCAACGAGGAGGTCGCACGCTTCGCGGCGGCGCTCCTCGCCCGAGTTCCCCTACCCCCAAAAGCCGGTGCGGACGCGGTCCACATCGCGGCAGCCGCCCATCACCGCATGGACTTCTTGCTAACATGGAATTGTTCGCACATCGCCAATGCGCGGCTTCGGCCCCGCATCGAGAGCATCTGCCGAGACTTGGGAGCCGTCGCTCCGGTACTATGCACCCCGGAAGAACTCGCTGACGAGGACCACGGCCATGGATGACCTTTTGGACAAGCCCTGGCAAGACCCGATCGTTGCGGAAGTGCGGAGCATTCGCGAGGGCCTCTTCGCAGCAGCCGGCTTCGATATCGGGGAGTTTTGCCGGCAGCTTCAATCCCGCCAAGCGGTATCGGGCCGGACGATCGTCAAGAAACTGCCCGAGCGACCGGTGAACGAAGCCGCGTAGGGGCGACCGATTGGTCGCCCTCTAACTTCGGACCTGTACCTACTTCCCCAGCGCCTTCGCCAAGGTCGAGGCCAGCTCGGCCGGGGACTCCACCACGTGGAGGCCGGCGTCGCGCATGGCCTCCATCTTCTCCCCCGCGGTGCCCTTGCCGCCGGCGATGATCGCGCCGGCGTGGCCCATGCGACGGCCCGGGGGAGCCGTGCGGCCGGCGATGAAGCCAACCACGGGGCGGTTCTTCGTGTCCCAGTTCGCGGCGATCCAGCTCGCCACGGCCTCTTCCGCGCCGCCGCCGATTTCGCCGATCAGGATGACGCCCTCGGTCGACTCGTCCGCGGCGAAGGCGCTCATCACGTCGATGAAATTAGTGCCGTTGACCGGGTCCCCACCAATTCCCACGCAGGTCGATTGGCCGAGCCCGACGTTCGACAACTGCCACACGGCCTCATAGGTCAGCGTGCCCGAACGGGAGACGACGCCGACCGAGCCGGGGTGGTGGATGTGGCCCGGCATGATGCCGATCTTGGCCATACCCGGCGAGATCACTCCGGGACAGTTGGGGCCGACGAGGCGCGTCGGGTGGTGCTCGAGGAAAGCCTTGACCTTCAGCATGTCGTGGACCGGGATGCCCTCGGTGATGCACACCACCAACTCGATCCCGGCGTCCGCGGCCTCCATGATCGCGTCCGCGGCGAAGGGCGGCGGCACGAAGATCATGGTGGCGTTGGCGCCGGTGGCCATGCGGGCCTCGGCCACGGTGTCGAACACTGGAAAGCCATCGACCGACTCCCCGCCCTTGCCGGGCGTGACGCCGCCCACGACCTGGGTGCCGTAGTTGCGGCAACCCTGGGCGTGAAAGAGGCCTTCCTTGCCGGTGATGCCCTGAACGAGGAGGCGCGTTTCGCGGTTCACCCAAATCGCCATGGTCAGTTGCCTCCCTGGGCCGCCGCGACGACCTTCTGCGCCGCGTCGGTCATGCCCGTGGCCACGATGAACGGAAAGTCCGCCTCGTGCAGAATCTGCCGGCCGAGCTCGACGTTGGTGCCTTCGAGCCGGACCACCACGGGCAGCGTCACGTTGCCCACCTCGGTGATGCCGGCCACGACGCCGTTGGCGATCCGGTCGGTGCGGGCGATGCCGCCGAAGATGTTGATCAGGACGGCCTGGACCGAGGGGTCCGAGACCAGGATCCGGAAGGCCCCGGCCACCGCCTCCTGGCTGGCGGAGCCGCCCACATCCAGGAAGTTGGCCGGCTCGCCGCCGTGGAGCTTGATGATGTCCATGGTCGCCATGGCGAGGCCCGCGCCGTTCACCATGCAGGCGATGTTGCCGTCGAGCTTGATGTAGTTGAGGTTGTACTTGCCGGCGTCGACCTCCATCGGGTTCTCCTCGGCGAGGTCGCGCATGGCGACGACATCGGGATGACGGAAGAGGGCGTTGTCGTCGAAGTTCATCTTGCCGTCGAGCGCCATCACCTTGCCGCCGGCGGAGATCATGAGCGGGTTGATCTCGACCAGCGAGGCGTCCATCTCGAAGTAGCAGCGGAACAGATGGGTGAGGAGCTTCATGGCGGCCTTGGCGGTGTCGCCGGCGAGGCCGAGCCCCTTGGCCAGGCGCCGCGCCTGGAACGGCAGCAAGCCCAAGTGGGGCTCGATCCACTCCTTCAGGATCTTCTCCGGCGTGTGGGCGGCCACCTCTTCGATGTCCATGCCGCCTTCCGTCGAGGCCATCATCACCGGCTTGCCCCGATCGCGGTCCAGGGTGATCGAGACGTAGAGCTCGCGGGCGATCGACGACGCCTCTTCGATGTAGACCTTGCGGACGAGCTGGCCCTCGGGCCCGGTCTGCGGGGTCACCAGCTGCATGCCGAGGATCTGCCCGGCGAGGCGCTCGGAGTCCGCGGGCGTCTCCGCGAGCTTGACTCCGCCACCCTTGCCGCGGCCCCCGGCGTGGATCTGGGCTTTCACCACCGACCGCCCGCCGAGCCGCTCGGCGATCGCCCGCGCCTCCGCCGGGCTCTCCGTCACCTCGCCGCGCGGAGTTTCCACCCCGTAGCGGCGCAGGATTTCCTTCGCTTGATACTCGTGAATCTTCAAGGGGTTCCTCCCTCGAGGGTGATGGGTCGAAAGTCGGGTGGATCGCCCGGCAGAAAGGAAGCGAGTCGCCCCCGCCGCCGGGCCGCGGGAGTGTAGCACGGGGGGTGTGGAGAAACTTCGCTTGCGTGCGCCGTATATCTTCGTCGTATACTGCACCCGTGAACGCGCGGCAGCGGCTCGCCCTCGCCGAGGGCTTCGACTGGGACAGCGGGAACCGCGACAAGAACCTCGAGAAGCACGATGTCCAGTTCTGGGAGGCGGAGGAGGTCTTCTTTCAGCGGCCCTTGGTGGTCCGCGCGGACTTCGACCGATCGGAGCGAGAGCCCCGTTTCTATGCCCTCGGGAGGTCCGAAGAAGGCCGGTTCCTGTTTCTTGCATTCACACTGCGCAGAAACCTCGTCCGGGTCATTTCGGCCCACGACATGACGCGCCGCGAGCTCGCGGCCTTCGCTCAACATCATGAAGAAGAAGACGATCCCTGAGCTCGAATCCGAGGCGACCGAACAGGAGTTCTGGTCCGACCACGACTCGGCCGACTACGTCGACTGGTCGAAGGCCGAGTCCGTCACCTTCTCCGCCCTGCGGCCCAGTCTGAAGACGATCTCCCTGCGCCTTCCAGCCCATCTCCTGGGCGCCTTGCGGCTTCTGGCCAACCGGCAGGACGTGCCCTACCAGTCGCTCCTCAAGGTGTACCTGGCGGAGCGGGTGCGGCAGGAGCTGGCGGGGTATTCCTACCTAACCGGCCCTCTCTCGGCCAGTGGATTCGAGGTCCACGAGCCACCGCCGGGAGAGCCCGGCCTCCCGCGCAATAGCAGGCCTGAGAAGGCGGCTCGAAGGTCGAAGAAGGCGAAGTAGCCGGCGCTGGTAGACCGGCGCTCCACTTCCTTGTCCGGTCGGTGTCCCTCCTGACTGGAGACACCATGAAGAACCCCGGCTTCTTGTTCGCGGGCTTCGCGCTCGCCCTCGCCGCCGCGGTGGGGCTCTTTGTCTGCGCCGCGAATCCATTCGATCTGCGGACCGAGATGACCGCCGCGGAGTTCGCTCGCTGCGGGCTGGCGAAGCTCACCGAGCCCGAGCTGTCGGCTCTCGGGGCCTGGATTGAGCGGCGAACCGGCGTGCGGGCAACCGAGGCCAATCCGAGAAGCTCCACGCGCTCCTTGGCGAGCGACGCAGCCGACGACGAGCTCGTCGCCTTCAATGTCTCGACCAAGAAGTTCCGCTGCCCGAGCTGCCGCCACGCTCTCGCCTGCACTCGGAACTGCCGCGAGGTTCCACTCTCGGAGGCCCTGGCGCGGGGTGGGGTGGCGTGTTTGGTGTGCGGTGGAGCGTGCCCAAGGCGGTGAGGTCGCGACGCAAGATCCTCTATCCTGACCCGCCAGGTCTCTGAGCCGCGCCATCCCGGCGCCCACCCCGCCGCTCAGGCTTGATGTCACCGCGGCGCCGCTCACAGAATATTCTCGACCAAGTCCACGGTCAACTTTTAATGACTCCTCGATGAATTCTGCGACAATCGTAATCGAGAACGACCTCCATAAAAGTCCTTAAAGGATCTTTTATGCTAGACATCTCCTTCCTGCACAGTGAGTTGCGACTTGCCAGCAGGTTTTCGCTCTATTACGTTTTCGGTATGCCGAAGCGTAACGAGTCAACACCTGAGGCCAAACCAAGGAATCTCGCGCTGGGTCGACATCTCGACGTCCTCATGGCTACCAAGGGCATTAATCAAGCAGAGTTGGCTCGTTTGTCGGGTGTTGCCGCAACCAGAATCAGCCGGTACCTGGACGGTTCCAAGGCTCCCGACTTTGAAACCGTCAGAAGGCTCCTGGCCGCTATGGACTACTCGATGGCCAGCTTGAGCTCAGCCGAGAAGCTGTGTCTGGACCTCCTGACAACCCACCGTCCTCCAACTGCGGAAGACGAGTACGGGGAAACCGAGCTTCCCGATTACGATACGAGGGACCGGCGTGAGACTCCGGCGACCGAGATGACCGAGCTCCGACTCGAAGTACCAAGGGAGTTGTACGACCTCCGCTACCAGGTGGCGCGTCTTATCGACCGAGCCTTCGAATTGGGATGGGAGTACCATCGCCTGTCGGCCCCGAGCCCTGAGTCGCCGCCAGCTGCCACTCCGAGACCAATAAGTCGTTGAGCTCCCCGAGAGCGCCACTTTCAAGAGAATCACGCCCGAGACACCTCGTCGCCAAGGCGCGCCTTGATCGCACGCCCTTACCAAGGTAATCTCGTGCCATGAAGATCGCCACCTCTCGCATCACCTCCCAAGGGCAGATCTCCGTCCCGCTTGAGGTTCGACGACGGCTCGGAGTCGCTCCGGGCGGTACCCTCCAATGGGACGCCGAAGGGGATACCGTCGTGGTTCGGCGCCATGGTCGGAGATCCCTGGCCGACCTACGGGCGGCACTTTTTCCGGAGGTGCCGCCCGCGAGTCACGACCTGAGCGATTTGAAAGCCGGGCTGGAAGCGGCGATCCGCGCCAAACATGCGCGCCGTTGACACCAACGTTTTGGTCCGGCTCCTGACCGGTGACGGCGGTTCGCAGGTCGCCGCTGCCGAAGCATTCGTGGTGGGTGGCGCTTGGATCTCGCACATCGTACTGGTGGAAGCTCTCTGGGTACTCAAATCGGTCTACGGGGTCGAGCCGGGACGGCTCCTCGCCGCGCTCGAGCTCCTCCTGGACCACGAGTCACTGACATTGCAGGACCCCGAAGTCGTCGCTGCCGCCATCGCGCGGTTCCGGCTCCATCCAAAGCTCGGGTTCTCGGACTGCCTGGTCCTCGAGACCGCCCGTAAGGCCGGTCACACTCCGCTCGGCACGTTTGACCGCGCGCTCGGGGGACTGTCCGACGCTTCGCTGCTCTGAGCCTGGGGCCCGAGAGGCAGCGGGATCGCGTCGAAGAGCGCGAAGGCCGCGATCGCCGTCCGCATCGGCGTGGCAACGTAGCAGCCGTCGCGGCCGGCGATGAGGAGACCCCGGGCTCGTCCGTCGGCGCCGAGGAGGGCACCGCCGCAGTCCCCGGAAGTGGCGAAGGCAGGACCCTCGACCACGAACTGGCCCGGCAGCCAATACTCGTCCGCACCAAACTCGACGTGGGCCACCGCCGAGGTCAGGGAGACCCGGCCGGGGACTCCCGGGCTCGGGGCCGCCAGGTAGACCTCCTCCCCGCAAACGGGATCCTCGAATCCCGGCTCGAGGAGCGGCCCCTCCGCGGTCAGGTCGAACATGGGGAACGCCCGCAGTTCGAGGACGGCGAGATCGATCGCCTGGAGTCCCCGGCGCGGTCGTGCGAGTCGGACGACTCGCCCGATGGCCTGGTCGCCGCGGAAGACACTCTGCCCCTCGTGATCGAAGACGTGGCCCGCGGAAAGGCCGAGTAGCTGGTCTCCGCGGGCCAGGACGACTCCGAGCCGGCCGGTGCACCGTCGCCACGGACCGATCCGGTCCCCGAGCCGGACCCGGTCGGCGGGGCTGGCGAGGAGCTGCCGCTCGGGAATCGGCAGAAGCTCCGGGGCCGACGCCGGCTCGAGGCCCTCCGGCGGCCCAGCGGCGACGAAGCCACTCGCAAGCGCCCTCAGGAGGGCCTCCGATTCGACGGCGCACCGCCGGGCGACGGTCGCCGTCCGTTCGGGGGGAAAGACCTCCAAGATCGAAGGAAGGCTGGTCGCGCTCACGTCTCGTCCTTGCCGAAGCCGTTGAAGAGGGCCGGGGCGCAAGGCTTCTCGTGCTGTCCCATCGCCGTGTCGAAGGAGAACGGCACCGGCCAGGGAGCGGCCACGGCGGGTACCGGCTGGTCGCTCACGAGGCGGTAGAAGGCCTGGAAGTCGGGGTCTGGCAGGGCTTCGCGCAGGGCGCCAAAGAACGGGGTCGAGTCGAACAGCCCCACCTCGGGCTCCATGTTGGCCACCCGCACCTCGATCGGGTCTCCGTCCGACCCCACCGGCGGTCGGACGACCACCGAGCGGATCTGGTCGTTCGCGTCGACCAGCTGGAAGACCGCCGCTTCCTCGATTTGCAGCTCCCAGCAGATCCGATTGCCGATCGCCCGGTTCCACCGGGCCTGGTTCCGGGGCGGCAGCACCAACTGGCCCGCCGCGTCGCGGGCGACGGGGCCGAAGGACCACTCGCTCGGTTGCTCGTCCTTCGCCGGTCGATTGAAGCCCCCGACGTAGATCAGCCCCTCGCGGATCTGCACCGAGCCCGCGAGTCCCGGCAGCTTCCCCTCTTCGGCCTGCCGACGCCGGGCCTGAACCCAGGCGAAATGGGGTGCGATCTCGGCCATTCTGGGAAGCCACCAGAGGGATCGCGCATCGTGGTCGTCCCGGGGGACGCTTTCGATTCCCTCACTCTGCTCGACCACGAGAGGCTCGCCGCGCCCGCCCTCGACGCGCAGACGGCGCTGGTCGAACAGGAACGCCGCTCTCCGTTGGCGGGAGGGCCGGTGGTGCCAATCGAGGTCGATGCGCGCATTGGTGCCGGTGAAGAGAGCCTCCCGCTCCACTTCCAAGAACGCCAGGTGCGGCGCCCGCCAGCAGGCGGAGGAGGCATGTGGATCGTGGTCCCAATAGGCGAGCTCCGGCAGTCGCAGGTCCGGAAGCAAGACACTCATTTGTTCGATCGGTTCGGTGGGGTGCGGATTCCTGAACAACGGCTCACTGGGAACGAACGCGCAAACTCCTTCGAATACCACTCTCAACGTGAAGGCCACTGGCAATCTCCTCTCTGTCGCTCAAAAACCTCCGGAAGGCGGCCGGGTAACGACCGTGAAGGCGCCCCACAGCCAGGGACGGCCGGCGATGGCGGGGTTCGCGGCCCGGGCCTGGCGCAGCGCCGGCGCCACTTCTCCCGATCGCCGGTAGGACTCATGAAAAGCCGTCATGAAGCGGCGGAGCAACTCGGTGTCTTCGACCGGCCACAGGCTGCCGACCACCGTTTCGGCGCCGGCGGCGAGGAACGGAGGGGCGAGGCCGCCAAGGGCACCTCCGGCCGAGAACGAGCTCTGGCAGGCCGAGAGCACCACCAGCCGCGTGAGCGGCAACCTGGGCAACTCGGCCGCGAGCCGCTCGAGGGAGACCGTCTGATCGGCGAAGGCGATCCACGATCGGCCGCCGTCCCCCTCTCGCGAGCGGGCGTGGGTCGCCAGGTGAATCACGTCCGCCCGCGCCGCGCAAGCCTGGAAATCGGTCCAGCGGAGCCCCTCGCACCCCACCCGCTGGGGATAGCTGCGGGTGACCGCGGAGGCCTCGGAGGTCACCTCGGCCAGGTCTCCAAGTCCGAGCGCCGAGGCGAAGCGGGGTACCCCGAAGGCAAGGATCGACCGAGGCGGCGCTGCCGGGGCCTCCACCGGACGCAGCTCCGTGAGCCGGGGTGCCAGCTCCACGGCCAGCCGGTCTTCGAGGTACTGGCCCCGATGGCGGTTCCACAGAGCACGGAAGGGGAGGTCCGCCAACGCGCGATCCGGGACCACCACGAGCCGTTCGACGTTCGACGGCAGGCGCTCGACGACGGGGGCCAACCAAAGGTCATAGAGCTCGCCGCTGAATTCGCGCCAAAGGTCCTCGCGCTGCATCCGGCTCAGCTCCGCCAGTCGCTCCCCGAAGTTCGAGAGATCCGTTCCGGCCAGGTCCAAGCGCTCCGTGTCGTGCTCGGTCACGAGCCAGGCCACGTTGCGCCCGCCCGAGCTCCAGTAGACGGCCGCGGCGGTCCCGGGGGGGAGACTCACCGGTCGGGCCCCGCCAGAGCCCAGGCAGCGCAGCTCCTCGACCAGCGCCAGGGCCGCCTCGTCGGCGCCACCCGCGAGTCGCAGCTCGATCAAGCGCTCGTAAATCGATCGCGCCGGCACGGCGAGGCCCACCGCCCTCGTGGGCTCCGTTTCGGTTCGGACCAGATTCCGGGACTCCTCGAGGAGCTGCTCCATCTCCGTCGTCCGGCCGAGCTCACCGAGCCAGGCCGCGGCCTCGTCGGCGGCGCGGAGGAAGGGCGGGATCAACCGGTGGTCTCGATAGTAGGTTCGGGCGGCCGCGGAACGTTCGAGAGCGACCTCGAGGTCGCGCCGGGGGTTGCGCTCCGAGGCCAGCCAGCGCGCCTCTTGGGCCGCGTGGTCCGCCTCGCTGCGACGCCGACCGTCCTCGGCTCCGGCGCGGCCATGGATCAGGAGGGCCGAGCGGGTGAGATAGCGCTCGACTTCTTCCGGCGCGGCCTCCACCAGCTGCAGGCGATCGGCCAGCGCAGTCGCCGAATCGGCCGGACAGAGGGGCCGCTCGGGAAGGTCGACGCAGCCCTCGGCGGCCTCCCGGCGGACTTCGACTCCGGCCCAGGGATCGAGGTGACGCAGCGCGCTCGAGGCGATGACGAACAAGGCGTGACGATGGAGCGGATCCGCCACGCGATCGGACCGCCGAAAGGCGCGCGAAAGAGCCTCCCAGGCCTGGGGCACGTGTTCGGCCTCGGCCAGCAGCTCGGCCCGGAGGGCGGCCGAGACGGCGGCTTCTTCATGATCGAGCGTTGCGAAGATCTCTTCGGCACGGCCGTAGAACTCGAGGGCCGCCTCGGTGCGCCCCTCGCGCCCGCTGCGCATCCCCATCAGTCGCCAGACGGCCGCTTCGAGGTCGTCCCCGCGGTTCTTGACCCGTTGGCCGAGGACCTCGAGCTCGGGCCACGAGACGCGGCCCGCGGTTTGGGCCGCGCCGAGCCGAGCCCGCAGGGCGAGGGGGCTTCGCACCGCCTCGAGCAGAGAACGCGCCCGCGTGTAGGCCGCCTCCGCCTCGGGGGTGTGCTCGCTGCGGCGCAGGTCGATCGCAGCCTCGAGCTCCGCCCGGCCTCGCGGCGAGCGCGGTTCCGCGGGGACGTTGTCGGCCCGCTTCAGGACCGGAACCGAGGGCACCGAGGCCGAGAACGCCCGGGCTTCCTCCGCCCACTCCGGCGCGGCCTCGCGTTCCGCCACCTCCTGCCAGGCTTCCCGGGCCAGGCGCGGCAAGGGAATCGCCGAGAGGGCCAGGGCGCGGTTCCAGCGCGCCTCGTCCGAAAGCGCGAGGCGGAGCGAACGATCGGCCGCGCCTAGGGCCACCAGCGCATGGGCCGGGTCCCCCTCTCGAGCAGCCTGCTCGAGGCGAACCGCGGCGAGGTTGTTGTGAGCCCGCGGGTCCCCCGGCTTCTCCACCGCGATCCGTTCGAGCTCCGCCACGGCTTCGGTCAGGCGACCGGTGCCGAGCCAGTCGAGCGCGCGTGCCTCCCGTTCGTCGAGGCTGAGCCAGGAGGGGGAGGAATCGCCGGCGCGGCGCCGCGAGAGCTCCGGGGCACCGCCGCGGGTGGGCCCCGGCGGGCGGCGGTACTGGCGATGGGGAGCGCCCGTGAGGCGGCCTCGTAGCGGCCGCGAAGGGGCTTCTTCCAGCCGCTTCACCGCCTGGCGGTACGGGTCCGTGGCCGACTCGGGGTGACAGGCGAGACCAAGTCCGAGAAGGATCGAGGCCGCCACCCCGAGGGCTCGAGTCGATTGCCGTCCGAGCGAGCTCAACGGTCGTTCATCGTTCACCGCAAGGTTCCTCCGCCTTGCCCGGCGTCCCTAAACATCGAGTCTCCGGGGCGTGTCTTTTCGAATAGACGGTCGCCCTGTGGTCCTTCCAAGTTCGATCCGTCGCGTTCACGGACAATGGCCGATTGGCGCTAGAATCCAAAAACTCCTTTTATACCCATTCGTGACGACACCTACGGACTTCACTTCGCGTTTCATCGAGCAGCTGCCGCTGATCCGGAAGATCGCCTTCGAGATCGCCCGCAGGAAGCGGTTGACCGAAGAAGAGGCGGAAGAGCTGACCAGCCAGGTGCAGTGGCGTCTGGTTCGCGACGACTACAAGGCGCTGCGGGAGTTTCGCTTCGAGAGCAGCTTCGGCACCTTCGTGGCGGTCGTCGCCCAACGGACAGCCACCGACCTTCTGCGCGGGCGCCTGGGCAACTGGCGCCCTTCGGCGGTGGCCAAGCGCACCGGCCCCTGGGCCGAAGCCTACGAGACCCTGTGCCAGCGAGACGGCCTGCCCAGAGACGAAGCCCGGCGCGAGCTCGCCCGCCAGGGCTTCGCCATCCCGGGCGAGCAGGTCGATCAGCTCGAGTCCGCCTGGCCGGACCGCCCCGGAAGGCGCTTCGTGGGCGCAGAGGCCCTGACCTCGACCGCCACTTCAGACCCGGACCCGGAGCAGGCCACCCTCGACCGCGAGCGGGAGCAGAGCCGGCACTGGGCTCTCGGCGTGCTGCGCGACGCCTGCGACTCCCTGCCCCCGGCCGATCGTTGGCTGCTCGAGCAGTTCTATGCCGGCGTCACCGCCGAGCAGTTGGCCAAGCTGCTACCGGAGCGGCCCGATCGACGCCAGCTGTTCTATCGGATCGAGAAGCTGCGCGACCAGTTGCGGCTGAAGCTCGAGGCCGCGGGAGTCCGGCGCGAAACCGTGCGAGAGTTGTTCCGCGGTGGCTGGACGGAAATCGGCGAGCGAGAACGTCTCTAGGGATGATGAGGTTCCGGCAATCATTTCAATGAACGCAATCCATCAAACATGCCCGCAACCGGAGCGACTGGCCGCCTGGATCGACGGGCGGTTGGCCGTGGCGGAGCGCGAGGATCTCCTCGCCCATGTGCACTCCTGCCCCGTGTGCTCCGAGCTGGTCACCGACGTGCTCGTCGCCCAAGGTAGGGCCGAGCCCACCGTCGAAAGGTCGGCATCCTCGCACCGATGGCGCTGGGCGATCGCCGCGGCGCTCCTCGCGGGGCTGGGCTCCTTCGCGGCTTGGTTGGGCTCGGACGCGGGCGAGAAGTCCTATCTGCGAGCGCTGACCACGGTGCTTCAAGCCCCGGGGCAAGCGGAAGCGGTCCTGTGCTTCCACCCGCCTTCGAGCGTTCCGACGGCCGGGTTTTCAGAGCCCCCGGTGCTGCGGGGCGGCCCGGCGCCGGCCCCCTGTGCCCCGGGCACCGACTGCGGCGAGGCCCTCGGCGACGCTCTGCGCAGGTCGGGCTCGCCGCTCCGCCTGCGGCTCGATCCGGCCGCCGCACGGATCTTCCTCGCGACCTCGGCCCTCGACCCCGAGACCGCCTACCGCGCCGAGGCGACGATCCGCGAGAACGGCTGGACCCGCTCGCCGGACCCGAGTCTGCGCGTTGCCGCGGCCCTGGTGTTGGTCCTGGCCGGCATCGACGACGAGGAGGAAACCAGGGCCACGGTCACCGAGCTGGACCCGGCGCGGATCGAGGACCCGGCGACGCTCTACAACCTGGCCAAGCTCTCCCAACAGGTCGGGGACTTCTCGCGCGAGTGCGCGGCGTGGCGCGCCTACCTCGCCCGCTCCCCCACCGGTCCCTGGGCGAGCGCCGCCCGCAGGGAAAGCGCGGACTGCCTTCGCCCCTGAATCTCGGCGCCCCCGGCCCGCCCTGGTAGACTCCGCGCCGCCATGAGCGACGCCGCCCCGCAAAATCCCCTCTACGAACGTTACGCCTCGCGGGAGATGGCCCGGCTGTTCTCCGCCGAGCACCGCTTCTCGTTGTGGCGCCAGCTGTGGGTCGCCTTGGCCGAAAGCGAGGCCGAGCTCGGCCTGCCGATCACCGAGGGCCAGCTGGCGGCCCTGCGCGCCGCGGCCGGCACCCTCGACCTCGGCCGGGTGGCCGAGCTCGAGCGCCACACTCGCCACGACGTCGTGGCCCACCTGCGCCACTTCGCGGAGCTCGCCGGCGACGCCGGCGGCATCTTGCACCTCGGTGCCACGAGCGCGTTCATCACGGACAACGCCGACGTACTCATGATGCGCCAGGGCCTCGAGCTTCTGGCTGGCCGCCTGGCCGCCACGATTCACGGTCTGGCGGACTTCGCCGAGCGCTACCGCGCGCTGCCGTGCCTGGCCTACACCCACTTCCAACCGGCCCAGCTGACCACCGTCGGAAAGCGGGCCTGCCTGTGGCTCCAGGACTTTCTGGACGACCTGGCAGAAGTCCGCCACCGGCTCGCCACCTTGCGTCCGCGGGGAGTCAAGGGCACCACCGGCACCCAGGCGAGCTTCCTGACTTTGTTCGAAGGGGACCACGGCAAGGTTCGAGCGCTCGACCATCGGCTCGCCGAGCGGCTGGGCTTCGCCGCGAGTTGGGCCGTCACGGGCCAGACTTACCCCCGCAAACAGGACTCGCGGGTGCTTCAGACCCTCGCGGGGATCGGCGAGAGCGCCCACAAGTTCGGCACGGATCTGCGGCTGCTCCAAGGCGTCGGAGAGCTCGCCGAGCCCTTCGATTCGGGCCAGGTGGGCTCCTCGGCCATGGCCTACAAGAAGAACCCGGTACGCGCGGAGCGGATGTGCGGGCTGGCCCGGCGACTGCTGACCGACTCCCTGAACGGTGGGCTGAACGCCGCCACCCAGTGGCTCGAGCGCAGCCTGGACGACTCCGCCAACCGCCGCCTGGTGCTGCCCGACTCCTTCCTCTGTGCCGACGCGGTGCTTTCGCTGGCCGCCCACGTGGCGGAAGGCCTCTCGGTCGACGAGCGGACGGTGGCCGCCCGGGTCGACCGCGAGCTGCCCTTCATGGCCACCGAGACGTTCCTGATGATGGCGGTCAAGAAGGGGGGCGACCGCCAGGCCCTCCACGAGAAGATCCGCGAGCTGTCGCTGTCGGCCCGCGCCGACGGTGGCTCCGGGGAGCTCGTCGACGCCATCGCCGCCGATCCGGACTTCCGACTGAGTCGTGAGGAGGCCGTGGCGGCGGTCGACCCGGTGGCCTTCACCGGTCGCTCGGCGGCGCAGGTCGAGGAGTTCCTCGCGGAGCAGGTGGCTCCCGCTATGGCCGGAATGACCGGCGCCACCGTGGAAGCCCCGCGAGTTTGACCCGGGCGGCGGCCCGACTCTCAGGCCCCCCGCCGCTCGCCCTGGTCCTTCTCTTTGCGCTGCGCCAGCAAGGTCGCCGCGTCCCCAAACAACTGCAGCGCCCGCTGGATCTGATTGTCGGCGGCGGTGCGGACCAGGTGAGAGGCGTCCTGCCCCCAGTTGGCGTTGAACACCTCGCTGCGGATGCGCAGCCGGATGTCGGCCAGGTTCTCCGGCTTGGCGAACTCGACGGCGGCCTCGTCCGGCGTGATCAGCTTCTCCTCGATCAACCAGTCCTTGAACTCGGCCACCACCGAGTCGTCCGGAACCCAGGCGCGGCTGGCGACCTTGTGCTTCTGGCTGAAGTCCACCGCGAAATCGAAGGGTGCGTTCTGGCCGAGCAGCTTCTGGCTGAACTCGGGCAGCTCCTCGACATCGACGAGGACGTCCGGCGTGATGCCGCCGCCACCGAAGACCTTGCGACCGAGGTGGGTGTAGTAGACCGGATCGTCGGGCGAGTGCGACGGCACCTGCTCGCCCTCGGGCAGGTTGGTGTAGTAGTCGAAGTAATCGCTGTAGTCGCGCTGGATCAGCCGGCCCGTGGGGGTGTAATAGCGCGCCGTGGTGAGCGCCATCCCCGCGCCGTAGGGCAAGTTGTAGACGGTCTGGACCAAGCCCTTGCCCCAGGTCGGGGTACCCACGATGAGACCCATGTCGTGGTCCTGGATGGCACCGGAGACGATCTCGGACGCCGAGGCCGTGCCCCGGTTGACCAGCACCACGATGGGCATGTCCAGGGCCTCGTAGGCACCCGAGTCCTTGAGCTCGGCGAAGGAGTCGCGGGTGCGCCCCCGGGTCTCGACGATCAGGGCTCCCTCGGGCACGAACTGGTCGGCCACGTCGATGGCCTGGTCGAGCAGGCCACCGCCGTTGTTGCGCAGGTCGAGGAGCAGGCGTTTCATGCCCTGCTTCTTGAGCGACTCGACGGCCTGAGCCACCTCGGCGCCGGTCGAGCGGGCGAAGTCGGTGATCCAGAGATACCCGGTGTCAGGGGTGATCATGTAGGCGTGGCGGACCGTGGTCTGGGGGATCTCGGCCCGGGTCACCTCCATCGGCAGCGGCTCGTCGAGCCCCCGGCGGCGGATCGTGATGTTGACCTTGGTGCCCTTGGGGCCCTTCAGATTGTCGATCGCCTCGTCCATCGTCATCTCGGTCGTTGGCGCCCCGTCGATGGTGTCGATGACGTCGCCGGCGCGAATGCCCAGACGCGAGGCCGGAGTGCCCTCGATCGGGGTGATCACGGTCAACCGCCCGTTCCTTTGTCCGACCAGGATGCCGAGACCGTAGAAGCTCGACGCCTGCTTGTCGCGCATCGAGCGGAAGGCCTGGGGTGGCAGGAAGTTGGTGTGGGGATCGAGGGTGCGCAGCATGCCGCCGAGCGACGAGTAGACCAGGTCCTCGTACTTGACCTCGGCGGCGTAGTTCTGTTTGGCCGCCTCGACCAGCTCGGTGTAGGTCTTGAGGGTGGCCCGCGTCTCGTCCGAGAGAGCCGCGAGGCGCCCTCCGACGACGCTGCCCACGCACAAGGTCAGCAGAAAGAGAACGGCCGCGGCGACTTTCCAGGACTTCCTCATGACGGGCCAGTTTAGCAGGGTCCTGGGGTATCATTGCCGGACGATGTTCGGCTCCCTGGGCCTCCCCGAGATTCTCCTCATCATGGTGCTGGCGCTCCTGATCTTCGGCCCCAAGCGGCTGCCGGAGATGGGGCGAACGATCGGCAAAGGCCTGTCCGAGTTCCGCAAGGCTTCGGCGGACTTCAAACGGACCCTCAACACCGAGCTGTCCCTCGACGAGCACGAGCAGACCGCGACCACGCGCCGCCCGACCCTCCCTGGTGCGATCACGGTGCTCGACCCGCCGGATGCGACGCCCGCAAATCCTCCGCCCGTGGGTACCAGCCCGCGCGTGACGATCACTCCAGCCACCCCCGAGGCGGAACCCGATTCGCCTCCGGCGGTCTCGACGAACTGATCTTCCAACCCCACCACTCCACCTCCCATGGCCGACCCGACTCGCTCGACGGGAACCCCGCCGTCGGAACCGCTGCCGACGATGGGGCTGCTGGATCACCTCGAGGAGCTCCGGAAGCGCCTGGTGCGCGCCCTGATCGCCTTGATCGTGGCTACCGCTGCCGCCTGGACCTACATCGAGGAGATCTTCGACTTTCTGGCCCGGCCGATTTACGCGGTCCCCGCGTTCGCTGGCAAGAAGCTGGCGATCTTCTCGGTCACCGACGGGTTCCTGCTGTACTTCAAGGTCGGCCTCCTGGCCGGCGCGTTCCTGGCCGCGCCGTTCATCCTCTACCAGGTCTACGCCTTCGTGGCCCCGGGGCTGTACCAGCGCGAGCGGCGCTTCGCCGTGCCTTTCGTGGCCACCAGCACGGCCTTCTTCGTGGCCGGTGGGTTGTTCGCCTACTACATCGCCTTCCCGTTCTCGATCACCTTCCTGCTCGAGTTCTCGAGCCACTTCGACGCCGTCATCGCGGCCGACAAATACTTCGGCTTCCTGATGATGGTCGTGCTCGGTCTCGGCCTGATGTTCGAGCTGCCGATCTTCTTGTTCCTGCTCTCGGTGATGAACGTGGTCACCCCGGGCTTCCTGATGCGGCACTTCCGCTGGGCGGTGCTGATCATCTTCATCCTGGCCGCGATCGTCACGCCGACCCCGGACGTGGTGAACCTGTGCCTGTTCGCCCTGCCGACCGTGGTGCTCTACCTGCTGGGCACCGGGGCCGCCTGGGTGGTCCATGCCCGGCGAAAGCTGCGGAAGGTGGAAGCGGCGGAGTGAAGGGTCGGTCGGTCTGAAGAGGCTGTCTCAAGACCCCTGTCCGCGCCGGGATTGCCCTCCTCGGCCGGGACGAGCCCGGCCGCTGCCCCTGGTGATTGACGACCGGAAGGCGCTCGGCTAGCGTCCCTCCACCTCCCATGTCGCCCCGCGCTCTCACCCCTCGCACTCTCGGGCTGCTCGCCGTGCTGGTGGGCACCGGGGCGCTCGCGGTCGGGATCCGTCAGGTGCGCGGAGGGCCCTGGGACGCTTCCCCCACCCATTTCGAAACCAGCCCGGCCGCCCCCCGGCCCCTCGACGCGAGGACCTACGCCCAGCGCCTGCAGGCCGAGGCGGGCGGACCGATCGAGCCGCGGGCGGNNCCGCGGGCGCTCGCCGAGCGGGCCCGCGCGGTGTCCGCTGAGCTCGAAGCCCTGCTCGATAATCGCGCCCGCCGGCTCGATCCGGCAGCCGGCGACTGGCGCCCGGCCTACACCCGGCTTCAGAACGACACGGCGGCCACCGGCGCCGAGATCCTGAAGGCCTACGAGCGCGAAACCGAGCGGGCGAGGGCCTTCTGCGTAGAGCGCCAGCTGGTCACGGTCCCGGCGACCTCGCCTCGGATCTACGAGATTCAGAACGACGCCCTGCGCCGCCTGTTCCCCCTGGCCATGAACCGCGGCGACGGCACCTTGGGCATCACGCTTGCCCCGCCGGCCCGCGTGGCGGGGTTCGAGCACCGCAGCCCGGAAAGTCCCGACCCCGCCGCGGCCTATCGGCGCAACCACTGCCGGGTGTGCATTCCGCCGATCGCCGTCCACGAAACCTATCCCGGCCATCACGTGGCCTTCGCGTTCCAGCGCGGAGCCGAGGCGGGCCGCGAGAACGGGCGCTGGCCCTACTTCCACGAAGGCTGGGCGCAGTACGCCGAGCTGCTCATGTGGGAGGAAGGCTACTGGCAGGGAGACCCGGCCCTCGAAATGGGGGCGCTCCACCTGATGCTCCTGCGCGCCACCCGGGCAGAGGTCGATGCCGGGCTCCACGGCGGGGGGCTGTCCCCTGCGGAAGCGCGCCGGATCTATGTCGAGCGCCTGGCAATCGACGAGGACGCGGCAGCGAGCGAGGTCGCGGGGCATCTCCAAGCCCCGGGAAAGAAGGCCAGCTACCTGGTCGGAGCGCTCCAGCTGCTCGCCCTGCGCGACGCCCTCGGCCACCCCCGCGGCGCGGAGCGGCGCGCCTGGCACGACCAGCTCCTCCGCCGGGGTGGCGGCACCCTGCCGGCGGTCGCGCGCGAGGAGCTCGGAGTGAAGATTCCGGTCCTGCCCGCACGCGGCTTGCTGACTCGCCCCGACTGAAAATCCACTACGCTTACCGCCCCGTGGAAGCCAGCGCCGCCCTCACCCCCACCGCCATCGCCCTGGTCGTCGGCTGCGCCGTCCTGTGGACCGCCTTCGACCTCGTTCGCAAGCTGCTCGTCCATAAGGTCGACGCCATTCCCCTGGTCTTCCTGCTGACCGGGCTCCAGGTGCCGCTGTTCTTCGCCTGGGCCGCCTGGGACGGCGTGCTGGCCGCGCCGCCGCCGGCCTACTGGCCACCGGCCCTGGGCTCGGTGGCGCTCAACCTGGTCGCCAACGCCCTGTTCATCAAGGCCATTCAGGTTTCGCCCCTGTCCGTGACCATTCCGCTGCTGTCGCTGACGCCGGCCTTCGCCACCCTGGTCTCGATTCCGCTGCTCGGCCAGTGGCCGACGAGGCAACAGGTCGTCGGCATCGTCCTGGTGGTGCTGGGGGCCTTCGCGCTGCACTACGACCCGCGCCCCAGGGCGGCGCGGCGGCGCATCGAAGCGGGCTCTTGGATGATGATGGGCGTGGCCCTTCTGTGGTCCATCACCCCACCCTTCGACCGCCTCGCCCTGGAGCGCGCTTCCCCCGAGCTCCACGGCATCGTCTTGTCGATGGGGGTCGCCCTGGGGCTCGGCCTGGTCTTGCTGGTCCAGGGGCGCCTCGGAGCGGTCAAGCCGGCCCTCGAGCGTCCCGGTCTCCTGGTCGCCGCCATCGCAACCAGCGCTCTCGCCCTGGGCCTCCAGTTGGCCGCCCTCGCGGTCGCCTCGGTGGCGGTCATCGAGACCGCCAAACGCGGCCTCGGCAACTTCGCCTCGGTGCTCGTGGGGCGAATGGCCTTCGGCGAATCCGTGCCTCTCGGGCGCTGGCTGGCGGTCGGTGTGATGGTGGTCGGGGTCGCCCTGATTCTCTTCTGAGACTACCGGCCCCACCCGCCGAGGTGGTACGCTCGCGCCGTTTTTCTGATCTTCGGAGGGTAGACCCCGTCGGACGACCGCGAATGTCGCGGGGACGTTCGTTTCCTGTCGAAAGGACGGAACTAGAGCATGTCTCATCAAACGGAAGAGTGGGGGAGTCGCCTCGGCGTCATCCTCGCCGTCGCCGGCTCGGCGGTGGGCCTGGGGAACTTTCTGCGCTTCCCCGGCCAGGCCGCCCAGAACGGCGGTGGCGCGTTCATGATCCCGTACTTCTGCGCCCTGCTCCTGGTCGGCATCCCGATCGGCTGGGCCGAGTGGACCATGGGGCGCTACGGCGGGCGCAAGGGCCTGCACTCGTCCCCCTCCGTCCTGGGAGCCTTCGGCGGCGGCGCCCTGTGGCGCTACCTGGGCGTCCTCGGCGTGCTCATCCCGCTGGCGGTGTCGTTCTACTACACCTACATCGAGGCCTGGTGCCTGGGCTACACCTGGCACTACCTGACGGGCGGTATCGGCGTTCCGGCCGGCGCCCCCATCGCCGAGCAGACCGCCGCGGCGGCGAAGTTCTACAACGACTTCACGGGCACGTCAGTCAACGGCGAGCTGTTCACGACGGGGCTCGAAACCTTGATCTTCTGGGTCGCCACCTTCGTGGTGAACATCCTGCTGGTCTACCGCGGGCTGTCGAAGGGCATCGAGAAGTTCGTCACCTACGCCATGCCGGCCATGGCGATCTGTGCGCTCGTGGTGCTCGTCCGCGTGCTGACCCTCGGCACCCCGGACCCGGCGCTGCCCGAACAGAACGTCGTCAACGGTCTCGGCTACATGTGGAACCCGGACTTCACCGCCCTCGCCCGGCCCCAGACCTGGCTGGCCGCAGCCGGGCAGATCTTCTTCAGCCTGTCCGTAGGCTTCGGCGTCATCATCAATTACGCCAGCTACTTGAAGAAGAACGACGACGTGGTGCTGTCGGGCTTGACCGCCTCGGCCACCAACGAGCTGTTCGAGGTGGGCTTCGGCGGCATGATCACCCTGACCTCGGCGTTCATCTTCCTGGGCACCTCGGGCACCATCGCCGCGGTGGCCACGGGCACCTTCGGCCTGGGCTTCTCCACCCTGCCGGTGGTCTTCGCCCACATGGGCTCCCTGGGCAACGTGATCGGCGCGGTCTGGTTCTTCATGCTCTTCCTGGCCGCCATCACCAGCTCGATCTCGATGTACCAGCCGACGCTGGCGTTCCTCCAGGAATCCCTGGGGCTGAACCGCCAGAAGGCCACCGCCCTCATGGTCTCGATCTGCCTGTTCGGCTCCTTCCTGGTGATGTACTACAGCCGGGGCGGGCTCTTCCTGGGTGTGCTCGACGACTGGGTCGGCACCTTCCTGATCTCGGTGCTGGCCCTGGTCCAAGCGATCGTCTTCGGCTGGGTGTTCGGCATCGACAGGGGGCTCGACGAAGCTCATCGAGGAGCTCAGATCCGCATCCCACGGATCTTCCGGTTCATCCTCAAGTGGGTCACCCCAACGTTCCTGGCGGCAATCGTGATCTCCTTCTGCTACAAGGACTTGCCGGCCTGGATCAAGGCCATCGCGGACGAGCCCTTGCGCCAGGCGTCGATGGGTCTCATCCTCGGCGTGATCGTGTTCCTCGTGGTCTGCACGCGCATCGGTGAAAAGCGCTGGCGCGCCCAAGGCCTCGACATCGACGGCAAGCTGCCACCCAACGACTGAGCAAGGAGGCGAACCATGACGATCGGCGGATGGGTATTTCTGCTGGCCTCGACGGCCTTCGTGTGGGGCCTCGTGGGCTGGTGCTTCTACAAAGTGATGACGGTACCCGGGCACATCGAGAAGCCACCCGATTCGCTCGGCGGCTGAGATGAAGAGGGCGGAGGGCGGACACGTTGGTCCGCCCCTACGGCGACGGTGGATGTAGGGGCGGACCAGCGTGTCCGCCCGTCGTTTCTGCGGCTCGCAGACGAGGAGGCTCGCCTTGAGACACCGACTCTTCCCCCTGGTGATCCTGCTGCTCGGGACTCCATTGGCCGGGGCGCAGACCATCGCACCCCGGGTCGTTTCGGTCCACGCGGTGGATCAGCTTCCCGAGAGCCCCGGCGCGCTCGCGCCCAACCACGAGGTCGAGCTGGTGGTCGCGGGCCTCGACCAGATCTGCGCGCCGCCGGCCGGGCGAACCAGCCAGCCCGGCCTGCCACTCCAGCTGTTCCTGGACGGCGAGGCCCTGCCCGGCACCTTCCCCTTGGCGTCGCGGCCCGACGCCGCGGGGACTCACCTGCGGTTCTTCCTGCCGGCGGACCAAGCGACCCAAACGGTGTGGACCTGGGTGGCCCGCACCACCAACGTCCTGGACGAGCCGACCGTGAAGGTGGCGGTCAGCGTGGGCTATTCGGACTGTACCCTGCCCCAGCAGGCCCAGGCCCTGGATGCCACCGTCCTCGTATTGCGCCGCACCTGGCGCAACCTTTGGCTGTTCCTCGTGATCGGCCTGGCGGCACTGCTGATCTGGCTCGGCCACACCACCAATCTGCTGCGCGACCCGTCCCCCAACCGGCCCTACAGCCTGGCCAAGACCCAGGCCGCCTGGTGGTTCTACCTGATCCTCTCCGGGTTCGCCCTGGTCCTCATGGTCACCGGCTTCCCGCCGGCCTTGTCCAACGACGCCCTCATCCTGCTCGGCCTCTCCTCGATCACCGGCGTCCTCGGCGGGGTTCTCGAGGGCCAACAGACTGAGAAAGTCGTGGCCAGCGGCGGCATCCACCAGAGCTTCCTCGGTTTCTGGCGGGACCTGCTGCTCGACCCCAGCACCAACGGCATCAGCCTCGGCCGGCTCCAGTTCGTGGCTTGGACGGTGGTGATCGGCGTGTACTTCGCCTACAGCGTGGTGACCAGCCTGACCTTGCCGGACCTGGGAAACCAGCTGCTGCTGCTGCAAGGCATCTCGGCCGGGACCTATGTCGCGGTGAAGAACGGGGAAGGCTGAGCCATCAGCCGCTCGCTCGCCGCCACATGGGCGAGCAGCTCCACCAGGCTGTCGCCCCCGAATTTCTCGAGGGCGGCGTCCGCCAGAACCAGAGCCACCATGGCCTCGGCGATCACTCCGGCGGCCGGTAGTGCCGTGACGTCGCTCCGCTCGTACTGGGAGCCGGTGGCCAGGCCGGTGTCGAGGTCGACCGAGGGCAGGCCCTTGCGCAACGTGGCGATGGGCTTCTTGTAGGCGGTCAGGACCAGGTCCTCGCCGTTGGTGATGCCGCCTTCGAGGCCACCGGCGCGGTTGGTGGCGCGCGGAAAGCGCCCTGGCGCCGCGGCGGGCAGGATCGCGTCGTGGGCGGCACTGCCGAAGCCTCGGGCGGCCTCGAGCCCGGCGCCGATCTCACAGGCCTTGACCGCTGGAATCGACAGCAGCGCCTGGGCCAGCCGGCCGTCGAGCTTGGTGTTCCAGGCGACATGGGAGCCGAGGCCCACGGGCACTCCTCGGGCGATCACCGTGACCGCGCCGCCGAGGGTCTCCCCGTCGACCTGGGCCTGGTCCACCAGGGCGACCATCTCGGCCTCCAGCTCTCTGTGGATGGCCCGCAGAGGGCTCGATTCGTCGACCTGGGAGACCTCCGCCCAGCTCGGCACCGGCCGGTCGGCGCCGATCGGCCCCAGGAACCGGACACCACTGCGAATTTCGACGCCGAGGGCGGCCAGCAGCGCCTTGGCGACGGCCCCGGCGGCCACCCGCGCCGTGGTCTCGCGCGCCGAGGCACGCTCGAGCACATTGCGGAGGTCGCCGTGGAGGTACTTCTGGCCCCCCGCCAAGTCCGCATGGCCGGGTCGCGGGGCATGGACCCGGCGCTGCTCGGCCCGCCGCGGGTCCACCGTCCAGGGGTCCATGAGGGGCTGCCAGCTCGCGTGGTCGCGGTTCTCGATCCAGAACGCGATGGGCGAACCGAGGGTGATCCCGCCGCGCACGCCGCCGGTGATCTCCGCCCGGTCGGTCTCGATCGTCATCCGCCGGCCGCGCCCGTGGCCATGCTGGCGCCGCGCAAGGTCCCGCTGGATGGCTGCCGGATCGAGCTCGAGTCCGGCCGGCATGCCCGAAAGCACGGCGGTCAGCCCCGGGCCGTGGCTCTCCCCGGCGGTGGTCAGCTCCAAACGGCGCAACATGTCGATTCCTCTCGAGCTGTCGAGCTGGGGATTATAGGAGGAGCCACGAACAGCCCGCGATGCCTTGCCGCGCTCTGAAAATCAGAGTAGCGTCTCTCCATGACCCGCATCACCGCTACCGAGGCCAGCCGAAACTTTGCCGACCTCCTCAACCGCAGCCGCTACGGAGGAGAGTCCTTCGTCGTGACCCGCGGCGGCGAAGAGATGGTCCAGATCACCCCCGTTCCGCCGAAGAGCTCGCTGACGATTGGCGAACTCTTCGAGCTTCTGGACCGCTTTCCCGTCGATGCCAGTTTCGCCGATGACCTGGAGGAGATTCACGCGCAACAGGGGCTTGCTCCGGAGAACCCGTGGCCTACCTGATCGACTCCTCGATTCTGATTGCTCAAGAGCGACAGCTCACCCGACAGGAGCCCCGCTTCCTCGCCACCGAGGTGGCGGCCATCGCGGCGGTGACGGTCGCCGAGCTTCTTCATGGAGTCCACCGCGCCAAGCTCGTGCAGCAGCGGCGAGACCGAGAACGGCGGGTCGAAGCCATGCTCTCGAGCCTTCGAGTGCTCCCCTACACCGAGGAGGTCGCCCGCGTTCACTCCGAGATCTGGGCCCATCTCGCTGAATCCGGTCAGACGATCGGAGCCCACGACCTGATGATCGCCGCAACGGCCCTCTTCCACCGCTTGACCCTGGTGACCCTGAACCGACGTCACTTCGAGCGCGTCCCGGGCCTCCTCCTGGACAATCTGGCGCGCTGAGCGTCAGCCCACCGCCCCCAGCCCCCGTCGCTTGGCTCGCCACTTGAGCTTCTGGATCGTCCAGCGGCCCAGGTGGGGCGGGCGGACGAGGAAGTCGGTGTCGGCTTCTTCGAGCTCGGAGAGCAGGCGCAAGGCGGCGAGCAGGAGGAAGGCGCCGGCTTTCTGGTAGGCGGCGGGGAGCTCGACGAGGGCGGGGGCGACGCCGAGGAGCCGCGGACGCAGAGACCGGCACTCTTGTCGGACGGCGCGGACGGTGGCGCGGAGGTCTGGGCGGGGGCCGGCGTCGGGCAGCTCCGAGACCGGTAAGGGGCAGCGCCCGGCGGCCAGGTGGGCGCCCAGATTCTGCAGCGAGGACAGGCGTACCAGGGCACCGGCGAAGCGCGCCAGGGCCTCGGAAACGGGCGGGTCCAACAGCGCCTCGGCAAGAGCGCCGCCGAATCGCTCGGCCGCCGCCTGGGCCTCTCGCGGGGTCTCGGGCCGGGGCTTGAGGGCCCGCTCGAGCGCCGTGGCGACCAGTCGAGCCAGGGCGTCCCGGTCGTAGGGACGCTCCCGGTGACAAGGGGCCAATCGCAATAGGGCCGCGGGGAGGACCCCATCCTCCGCTGACGGCGGCCAGTGGTGCTCGAGATCCCCGAACCAGCGTTCGATCGACCGCGCGGTGCCCTGCCGGGCCACCGGGTCGACCGAACCGTCTGCCTGGCTGGCCAGGTCGAACAGCTCGACGGCGTACTCGGCGAGCGCCTCGGCCCGCCGGCGCTCCACCGGGTCGAGCAGCGCAAGGACGTGGGAGAAGTCGCCCAGGTGATCGGTGGCCGGCTTCATCCGATCAGGCGGATCAGCTCCCGTTGGGGCTCGGCCCCGGTCACTTCCGCCCGCTCCGCCGTCAGTGCCATGTTGATCTCGCTGCGCACGCCGAAGTCGCCGTCGAAGTAGATGCCCGGCTCGATCGAGAAGCCGGTCATGGGCACCAGCAGGCGCGTGTCGTGGGTTTCGAAGTTGTCCATGTTGGCGCCCTGGCCGTGATCCGAAGTGTCGATGGAGTGGCCCGTGCGATGGTAGAACCGGTCGCCGTAGCCCGCCCTCTCGATCACCGCCCGGGCCGCGTCGTCGACCTCGAAGCCGCGCACCGGCCGACCCGGGAAGCGGTCTTCTACCAGCGCGATGCCCGCGTCCCGGGCCGCCACCACAATGTCGAAGATCTCCTGATGGCGATCGGCCGGCGAGCTCGCGGCCACGCCGCACCAGCAGATGTCGGCGTAGATCGAGCCCGCGGCCTTCTCCTTGGCCCACAGGTCGATCAGCAGAAAGCACCCGGGCACGATGGGCGACGAGCCGTCCGGCCCGGGCTGGTAGTGCGGGTCCGCGCTGTGGGCGTCGACCCCCACGATCGGTGCGCCCTCGGCGTGGAGGCCGGCGGCCTCGAAACGGCCGAGAATGAACTGTTGGACGTCGTACTCGAGAATCGTCCGCTTCGCCGCCAAGGCCTCTCGGACGTGGCCGAAGGCCTCCTTGACGATGCGGTGGACGTGAGTACTGGCGCGGCGGTGGGTCTCGAGCTGCTCGGGGGACCAGGTGGCCGCGAAGCGCTGGACGAGATCCGCCGACGAATGCAGCTCCGAGCCCGCCTCGCGCAGAAGCTCCGCCGTCCCCGCATCCAGCCGCGACACCGAGGGCAGGCCGTTGCCCGGGCTGTACTGGGCGGCGAGCTTGCCGATTCCCGCCACCAACCCGGCCAGGCTCGCCCGATGCTCGCGCCACCGCGTGTAGCTCGCGGTTTCCCCGGGCAGGTGCGCCAGCATTCCCGGCTCGAGGCCGTGGACCAGCTTGCGCGGCTTGCCGGTTTTCGGGATCAGGTAGTAGCACCGCCGCGTGACCAGGTGGTTGGTGCCGATCCCGAGCAGTGCGAGGCTGATCGGATCGTTGTTCTGAAAGGCGGCGAACAGCCACCCATCGAGCCCAGCCTCGGCGAGGGCGCTCTGAATGGCGTCGATCTTGTCGGCGAGCATGGTGTTCTCCGTGGGGGCCGTCGTGAGAGAGCGAATCGTATCAGTGGGCCGTGGCTTGAGCTCGGGCCCTTCGCTCGCTACCATTGCGCAATGCCCCACGTGACCTTCACCTCGGCTCTCGCCCGGCACCTCGAGTGCCCGCCGCGGGAGGTCTCCGGTCTCACGGTGCGGGACGCCCTCGAGCAGGCCTTCGCCGCCACCCCGGGCCTGCGCCCCTACGTGCTCGACGAGCAAGGCGCCCTGCGCAAGCACGTCACGGTGTTCGTGGGCAGCGAGGTGATCGGCGATCGCACCGGGCTCTCCGATGTCCTCACCCCCGAATCCCAGATCCACGTCATGCAGGCGCTCTCCGGCGGTTGATCCCCGGAGCCGTCCCGCGGAGGTCGACCATGGCACAGCGCGCCGGTAACCGACTGTTCGTCGCCACCCGTAAGGGCCTCTTCACGCTCGAACGGCAGCCTGCGGGCTGGCGCATCGCCGCCACGGCTTTCCTGGCCGATCCCGTGTCGATGGTCTTGCCCGTCGGCGAAGGCACCCTCTACGCCGCCCTCGATCTCGGCCACTTCGGGGTCAAGCTCCACCGTTCGAACGACGGTGGGGCGACCTGGAGCGAGCGGACCGCCCCCGCCTATCCCCCGAAACCCCCGGAACTCGACGACCGCGACGCCAACGGCAAGGAGATTCCGTGGCGGGTCGAGAAGATCTGGGCTCTCGCGACCGGCGCCAGCCCCGACCAGCTGTGGTGCGGCACCCTCCCCGGCGGCCTGTTCCGTTCCGACGACGGCGGGGCGTCCTGGCAGCTCAACCGGCCGCTGTGGGACCGGCCCGAGCGCCGGCACTGGTTCGGTGGCGGCTACGACGTGCCCGGCCTCCACTCGATCGCGGTCGATCCGCGGGATCCGAACCGGCTCCTCGTGGCGATTTCCTGCGGCGGCGTCTGGCGCAGCGACGACGCGGGGGAAAACTGGCGGATGCAGGCCTCCGGTCTGCGTGCGGAGTACCTGCCGCCCGAGCTCGCCTACGAGCCCGTGTCCCAGGACCCCCACCTGCTGGCCGCCTGCCGGGATGCGCCCGACTCCCTGTGGATCCAGCATCACAACGGGATCTTCCGCTCGACCGACGGCGCCGCCTCCTGGCAGGAGCTCCAAGACGTCCCCGTGTCGCATTTCGGTTTCGCCGTCGCCGTCCACCCGCAGGAGCCCGACACAGCGTGGTTCGTGCCTGCCACCAAGGACGAGCGGCGCATTCCCGTCGAGGGCCGCATGGCGGTGCTCCGCACGCGGGACGGGGGCCGGAGCTTCGACGTGCTGCGCCAGGGTTTGCCCCAGGAGCACGCCTACGACCTCGTGTACCGCCACGGCCTGGCCATCGACGCGAGCGGCGACCGCCTCGCCTTCGGCAGCACCACGGGTTCGCTGTGGGTCACGGAGGATCAAGGCGATACCTGGACGGCCCTCCACCATCATCTGCCGCCGGTGTACTGCGTGCGATTCGTAGAGTGACGCGCTACTTCGACGCGCCGCCCAGCAGGTAGAGGTAGCGATGGCCGCGCAGTAGAAGATCGTCTCCGAGGACCACAGGAGAGGCGTCGAAGCGGTCGTCGAGGGTGTTGGTCGCGAGCACCTGAAACTCGGCGCCGGCCTTGATCACCACGGTTTTTCCATTGCGCCCCGCGATGTAGAGCCGGCCGCTCGCGGCCACCGGCGAAGCGTAGACACCTTCGATGGCGTCGAGCCGGACGGAGCCGTAGCGCACCGCGCCGGTCTTGGCGTCGAGGGCCGAGAGGAAGCCGTTGTTGCGCTTCAGGAAGTAGAGCGTGCCGTCGTAGAGCGCGGGGGAAGGCACGTAGGGCGTGTCCTGGCCGTGGCTCCACAGAAGCGCCGGGGGCCCGGTAACCTCCCCGCGGGCCTCGGCCAGGCGGATCGCCTGGAGCGCGTTGCCCTGGAAACCGCTGGTGACGAACACCACGCCATCGGCGTGGACCGGGGTGGGGATGGCGTTGGTGGTCATGCCGGGGGCCTGCCAGAGGACCTCGCCGGTGGCTGCATCGTAGCCCCGGGTTCGGCCGGTGGCACTGACCACCACCTGAGTCTTGCCGCCGACCTCGACCGGCAGGGGCGTCGACCAGGACGTGACCTCCTCGCGGGTCTGGCGCCAGCGCTCCACGCCGCTCTTCCTGTCGAGGGCCACGATGAAGGAGCCGTTTTCGTGGTCCCAATTGACCACCACGACGTCCCCGGCCAGGGCCGGCGAGCTGCCCTCGCCGAAGCCGTTCCGGGTCTTCATGTCGCCGAGGTCCGTGGACCACTTCAAGTTGCCGTCCAAGTCGTAGGCGTAGAGCCCGTGGGAACCGAAGGAGACGTAGAGCAGCGCGCCATCGGTGGCCGGCGAGGGGGAGGCCCAGCTGCCGTCCTGATGGGTGCCTTCGTGGGGCACCGCCTCGCGGGCGGTGCGTTCCCACAGCAGCTTGCCGGTCGTCCGGTCGAGCGCCAGGACGACGAAGCGCTGGGGACGGTCGGGCTGTACCTTGGGCATGCGCCCGCCGCCGCCCGCCGTCTGAGGCGTAGCCGCGGGTGGCTCGCCCGCGGGCACGGCGGTGGTCAGGAAGATCTTGTCCCCCCAGACGACCGGCGTCGACAGCCCCTTGCCCGGGATCTCGACCTTCCAGCGGACGTTCTGGGCTTCGCTCCACTCGGTCGGTGGATTGCCCGGGGCCTCCCCGGTGGCCTTTGGTCCCCGCCAATGGGGCCAGGAGCCCAGCGGGGCCTCGGCCGCCGCCGCGGCGAAGGAGCCGAGCGAAATCACGAACAGCAGGGTGCAGGACGTTTTCATGATCGACCTCCAGAGTCGGGGCGCCAGGACGGTCGATTCTCCCACGGGCCAGCGACGCCCCGGTGACGATGCGGGCGGACCGGCCGCCTTCGATCTGCTACTCTCCGAGGTTCTATGGCGATCTCGCGCGAAATCCAGGGACTCCTCGCAAAAGAACAATTCGACTCCATCGAAGACCACTGGCTGGCCCGCGCCAGCGAGGCGCCGGAGGACCTCGACTACTTCGTCGGCGTGGCCCGCGCTCTGGTCGGAACGGGCGAGGAGGACCGCGCCCGCTTCCTGCTCGGCATGCTCGACACCGAGCTCACCGGCAACGCCCGCTGGGCGATCCGCCTGAAGCTCCTGGAGCGTGCCGGCGGCCTGCTGTTCTCGACCCCCGAGGAGCAGCACGACGCGATCGTCGAGAGCCTGCGCGGCAGCTACGGCACGAGCCCCGGCTTCGAAGGTTTCCTTCAGGCCGTGCGCCTCGACAAAGCGCCCCAGGACCTGCCGAAGACCTGGGAAAAGGTCGAGCGCTTCCTCACCCTGATCCCCTTCGACGTGGGCTCGGTGGTGTGGATGGAGGGCAAGGGTGCCGGCCGAGTCACGGAGGTCAACCTGGGCCTCGACAGCTTGAAGATCGACTTCGAGAAGCACAAGGGCCTCACCGTGGGCTTCCGTGCGGCCGCAAAACTGCTCCTGCCCCTGGCCACGGGTCACGTGCTGCGCCGCAAGATGGAGGACAAGGCGAGCCTCGTGAAGCTCGCCGAGACCTCGCCGCCCGAGCTGCTGCGCCTGGTCCTCGAGAGCTACGGCCGCCCCCTGGGGGCGGGCGAGGTGCGCGAGGCCCTGGAAGGTGTCGTCGCCGAGAGCCGTTGGACCACCTTCTGGGCCGCCGCCCGCAAGCACCCCCAGGTGGTGGCGGACAACAAGACCCGGCAGGCCTATTCCTGGCTGGCCTCGAGCGCCGACGCCCACGAGAACGTGTGGCGCCGCTTCGATGTCGCCGCCCCCCGCGAGAAGCTGAGTCTCTACCGCAAGGAAGGCGATCGCGATCCGGCTCTGGGCACCCGCATGGCCGAGTCCCTGGCCGAGCTCGCCTCGAGCTCCGTCGATGGTGACCCGGGGCTCGCGTTCGAGATCTGGTTCGCCCTCGAGCGCGGCGCCCGTCTGCCCACCGACATCGACTTCGCCCCGGAGCACCTGCTCGGCGACGTCGCCGAGCCGCTGATGGTGCTGCGCGGGATCGAGGATCGGGCGACCAAGGAACGAGCCTACGGGCTGACCCGGGATCTGCGTTCCGACTGGCCGGCCATCTTCGTCGGCATGCTCGGCCGCGAGGAAGATCCCAAGATGCTCGACCTGCTGGCCGAGATCCTGATCGCCCAGAGCCCCATCGAGTTCTGGCGCTTCGTCGATGGCGCCCTGGGCCAGCCCCACAAGAACCCGGCGGGCTTCACCTGGGTGGCCGAACGCGCCCAGCGCGACGAGGCCTTTCGCGCCAGGAACCCCTTGCGACTGCTGCAACAGCTGTTCGCGGTGCTGGTCGATGGTCGGTTCACCCCGCTGCGCCCGCGCCTTTTGCCGCTGCTCGAATCCGGTAGCACGGCACCGCGAACCCTCGCCCACCTGGGGCCGGACCACGCCGCCCAGGCGGAGGAGGCGATCCAGCGCGCCGCGGGGCTCGAGGGCTACCAGCGCGACGCCCTGACCACCGCTCTGCACTTGCGTTTTCCCGTGCTCCGCGCGGTGGAGGACGAGGTCATCTACTCGACCCCCGAGGCCATCGCGGCCCGCCGCGAGGAGCTGCGGGTGCTGGTCCAGGAAGATCTGCCCCAAAACCGCAAGGCCATCGAGGAAGCCCGTGCCATGGGCGACCTGCGCGAGAACTTCGAGTACAAATCCGCCCGCCAGCGCCACGAGTACTTGTCTTCCCGTCAGGCCAAGCTCGAGCGGGAGCTCACCTTGGCGCGTCCGCTGGACCCGGCGCGCATCGACTCCGCCGAGGTGCGCATCGGCACCCGCGTGAGCCTCGCGGCCGGGGACAAGGAGCGCGCGATCACGATCCTCGGCCCCTGGGACTCGAAGCCCGAGCAGGACATCCTGGCCTACGAGTCCGAGATGGCCCAGGGCCTGCTCGGCAAGAAGGTCGGCGAGATCGTTTCCGTGGGGGGCGAGAAGTTCGAAGTCCGCGCGATCGCCCCCTGGCGTTGACAAACTCCTCCAAGTTCGCTTGAATCCGCGCACTTCCCGGTGGGGAGTAGCCGCCCGCGGGGTCCGACCGGGACTTCGACGGGCCGGGGAATCGTCAAGACGGGGCCTGGGCTCGAGCCTGAAGCCTCCGGTTCCCCGGCAGGTCCGCGAGGACCCATGGCGAGACCACCACGACACGTTTCCGTGCCGTGGGGCTCTTCACACCTCCACGGCCTATCTTCGAAGGAGATAGGTCCCATGCCCGCAACCTCCCTCTGGCTCTGGCTCGGCTTCAACGCCTTCGTCCTCGCCATGCTGGCGCTCGACCTGGGCGTCTTTCACCGCAAGTCCCACGAGGTCACGACCCGCGAAGCGGTCACCTGGAGCGCTGTCTGGGTAGCCCTCGCGCTCGTCTTCAACACCGGCCTCTACTTCTTCCTTGGGCCCGCGCCGGCCCTCGAGTTCTTCACCGGGTATCTCATCGAGAAGTCGCTCTCGGTCGACAACATCTTCGTTTTCGCCTTGATCTTCAGCTACTTCGCCGTACCCAAGATCCACCAGCACCGGGTGTTGTTCTGGGGGGTGCTCGGAGCGCTTCTGCTGCGCGCCTTCTTCATCCTGGCGGGTGCGGCCCTGCTCGCCCAGTTCCACTGGGTGCTCTACGTTTTCGGGGGGTTCCTGATCGTCACCGGCGCCAAGATGGCCTTCTTCAGCGACCAGGAGATGGACCCGGGCGAAAACCCGGTGCTCAAGCTGGTCAAGCGCCTGCTGCCGGTGACGCCGGACTACGAGGGCAAGCGCTTCTTCGTGCGCCGGGCGGGAAAGCGCTGGGCGACGCCGCTGTTTCTGGTCCTCGTCCTGGTCGAGACCACCGACGTGATCTTCGCAGTCGACTCGATCCCGGCCATCTTCGCGGTCACCCGGGACCCGTTCATCGTCTACACCTCGAACGTCTTCGCCATCCTCGGACTGCGCTCCCTCTACTTCCTGCTCGCCGGGGTGATGGGCAAGTTCCGCTTCCTGAAGCTCGGACTCGCCGCCGTGCTGGTGTTCGTGGGGGTCAAGATGGTCCTGGCCGACGTCTTCAAGATCCCGGGCCTGGCATCCCTGGCCATCATCGCGGCGTGCCTCGCGGTCGCCGTCGTGGCCTCCCTGCGCGCCGCCGCCCGCGATGAGAAGACCCCGCCCCCGGTGACGCCAGGGGAGGGGCTGGAGCACGCTGACGACTAGCAAGCTCACATGTATCAATAACTTAGGGCGATTTTCCCAGTCGCTGAGGTAGGGTCATTCGGTATGCTGGGTTCCAATCTGGGTTCCAGTTTGGCGTGAGGTGTCGGAGCGAGTCCAAGAGAAGCCAGCGAGGGCCGGCGGGGTCCGGCAGTTCAGAATTCGTCGCTCCTTGGCCTGGCCCCGCCAGATCTCCGGTGCTGCCCAGGGAAACCCAGCGAGGTACCGGCGGGGTGGTTCAGGAGGTAAGCCCTCCGCCGGCTCCCGTCTTACAGTCCCGGCTTCGGCCCCGCCCGCTCTTCGCCCAGGGTCCGCACCATCGACTCGGCGACGGCCCGCGTCAGCTCGCGGCGCTCGGCGGCGGTCTGGAAGATCGCCCACGAGGCCAGGGTCTCGCGGGCGACCCCGAGGGCTTCGAAGGCCTGGCCCATGGAGACGGCGAGCGGGAGGACTTCCTCGGGGCGGTTCTGATCGAGCAGGAAAAGAGACCAATCCAGCGAGACGAGGGCGGCATCGTAGGCGTTGCGAACGGCGAGAAAGGTGTCGCGGGAGTTGCGGAAGTGGGACTCTGCATCGCTTGGGCGCCCCAGTCCAGCGGCGACGAGGCCAGCGTTCCAGAGTTGCCGCGGTCGCTCTTCGGGATACTTGACATAGTGGGCCGCGAGCAAATCGAGGAGCGCCTGCGCCTCGACGAAAAGCCCGCAACGCACGAGTGCCGTTAGCTCCATCTGTCGGACGCCGAGATCGAGCCTTGGGTCGGTGATCTCTTTCATTCCGGGAATCGCCTTGCGAATTGCCGACAGCGCCGAGCGGTGGTCGCCCATTTGCTCGTGAATCGCGGCTAGCTGCCATTGTTGGGTTACCTGCCAGCGATGTTCCCCAAGCTCCCGAAAGAGCAAGGCGGCTAGCATGCCCTGCTGAATCGCCTCCCCGAACCGCCGCTGAGCGCTCCGCAGGGAAGCCCGGAAGGCCTTCGCCTCGGCCCAGAACCGCAGATCCTGGATTCCGGAGTGGCGGGCACCAATGACGGCGCCGCACAGCGTTTCTTCCGCTCGGGCAAAGTGCCCGAGCGCGCGCTGAGCGTTCCCCTTGTAAAGCTCGGCCCGAAAGGCAAGCACCTCGAGTTCGCCGGGGTCCTCCCCGGGAGGGCGGCGGCTGCTGGAGGTGCCGGCTGCCAACTCGGCGAGGGCGGCCCAGTCGGACGAGGCTTGGGGGTCCCCCGGCAAGACGGCGAGGGCCTCGGCGAGAAAGGCCCGGGCGATTGCGGCACCGCGGTAGAGCTTGGGTCGCAAATTCACCGCCTCGAGCCGGCGATAGTGGCCGGTCGGCAACTGCGTCACCAGCGCTCGGGCTTTCGCCTCGTGCTCTTCGGGTGTGGCCCTTCGTCCGCGAGGGCGGGACGGCGCGTCGGCGGGGATCTCAAACGGATCGGCGAGGATGCCTGGCCATGTGTTGCGGGGCGGACGCCGCTGTCCGGTCTCGGAGCCTCGACAGAGTGCCAGCGCACAGGACTCGGCCACGGCGCGGACGGCAGCATCGTCGTGAGTAAGTCCCGGCACGACTGCGGCCTCCGCCTCGTCGAGCCGAATCTGCCCGCTCCGAAGCCCGTGCATCACGCACCGGACCCACACGTCGGAGCGTTCGGCCGTGTCTGGCCGGGCGGGGGCGGTGGGCGACATCCGCGGCTCCATCAACACACACTCCTGACGCCTTCGCGCGCCTCTTGGAATTTCGTGCTCGCGAGTTTAGCCGAACTTGTGCCCAGTGACGCAAGCGTTGCGGCGGTGCGAAAGTGCCAGGGCCTCAGCCGAAAGGATCGTGGCCCGGTCCCCCGTCCGTCGTGTCAACGGGAACAGGGTCTGGGATGGGCGAGCTGGCGCGCCCATAGGGATCACCGCCCGCTCCAATTTCCAGGTTCTGCAAATCGAACCCTGGGTTCACGGTTCCTGATGACCCCATGAACGGCCAGAACCAAACCGACAGGAAGCGCCACGTGGTGCGAGGCCCGAGGTCGTCCTCGTCGGCCCGAGCAACCGGGGCCAGGGCGAGGCTGACTGCGAAGGCGGCGAAAAGGAAAGTCCGAAGCAGGCGGCGGCTCATGGAGGTCTCCTCGGTCGGGTTCGGGTTTCCGTCGCTCCCCCGCCGGGGGGCGATCCCGCCCGCTTCGGGGCTTTCAGCCACGCACTTTCGGGGGCCGCGAGGTTGTAGCGGGAGCTTACGCTAGAAATGCTTCATTTGAGTGATCTGAACGCCCAAGGGACCCCCAGGGCACCGCTCACCCTGGCCGAATCACTCACAAGGAGCGAACTGAGCGGCCCGCGGGCCTGGAGAGCACGGGCTCGTGGCTGCGCATGGACGGCATTTCGGCTTGCGCTCAGCTCCTGAGGCCTGCTACTCCTCCCCCTCGCGATGACGCAAGAAGCCTCAAGTTCGGGTGATCTAGCCCTCGGCCGTCGGCAGGACGAACGCCTGGGCTGTGGCTCGGGGGTGTTTTTCGAGATCGATGTAGTGGCGTTCCCGGTCGTCGTCCGGGCGCCTCTGCGCGAGTGGGGCCGGAGCCTCGCTACTGGAATCCAACGACTGACCGGCGTTCGCCCGGCTCGGGCCGCTCGTGCACCCCTCGCGGACGCGCTGGACGCCCTACGGCGGGATGCTCGCCGACTCGAAGCGTTCGCTTCCGCAGTGGCCGTGGAAGCAGACGAGCAAGAAGCCCTGAAAGGCCTCGTGCGAGAGGCTGGCGTGCTGCTTCGGAGCCTGGTGCGGGATCTCGATCAGGGCCTGGCCATTGTCTCAGTGGCGCAAGCGGCCGAGGACGACCTCCAAGATGTCCGACTGTAGCGTCCCGTACTCCCGCACTTTGTCGCGAACCGACTGGTCCTCTTGGGTTTCGAGGATCAGGTGGTTCTCCAAGGCCATCCACCAACCGGCGCCTTCGGCGTCTCGGGATCGGGCCATCAGGAGCAACTGATGAAGGCGGTGGAACTCGTCCGGCTTCAGCCCGAACTCGCGGGAGTAACGCTCAAGCAGCTTCGCCGTCGGGGCGTCTTGCCCCATCTCGTGCCGCGCATAGGTCGAGAGGGCCACTCCGGCCTTCTTGGCCATCTGCCCCTGAGTCTTGCCGAGGTTGCGCCGCAACGCTGCCAGGGTGGGACCGAGCCGCTCCGCGTATTCGTCGCTCATGACGCCAATGCTACCGCTCTTCAAGGCCTGACTAGCGGTACCTCGCGGACGCCTCCGCCCTCGGCTCCGACGCCGGGCGGCGGTGGCCTCCTTCCACGCACCGGGCCGGGTCGGGCGTCGCTCGTCGTGACGCCACATCCCGGCGGCCGTCCGGCTCGGTCCGGTGCCCTTTTTCTCTTCAGCACTCTCCTAGAAAGGACCGCACCATGAGCCAAGCGCCACGGCCGACGTTGTCCCTGGTGAAACGGGCCGAACCGCCCGAGATCGTCTCCCGGCGGGCTGAACGAGTGCGGCAGGGTGGCCCCGTCGAGGCGCTCCCGGCGCCCCTGGTAGCCGCCGAGCTGGCGTGCTCTCCGGGCTGGCAGCCGTACCCGGCGGGGCCGGGGCTGGTGCGGCTGTACCACTTCCCGGTGGTCGCAGATGCGGCGAGCTTCGCGGTGTTCGCGGCCGACCTTTTGGCCGGTCTCGGGGTGACGCCGGACCTCGAGCTGTTCGGCCCGACGGTGTCGGTGCGGGTCTTCACGTTGAACGCCGTGGGCGAGATCTCGGCGATCGATTTCGACCTCGTGGCGCTGCTGGATGGCCGTGGGGAGGCCGCGCGGTGACCGAGGAACCTCCAGTTTCCCGCGAGCTGCGCCTGCTCGAGGAGGCGGCGGACGAGCGAACGGCCCGGCGTGGCGCCAGGGTGTTTCGGCGCCTGTTCGATGTGTACTCCTGGCGGCAGATGCTCGGCTTGCTCGCCCCGAGCTGGGTCGATCAGGTGATCGATGACGTGGCGTTCACGAGCCGGGCTCTGGCCGAGCTTCTGGCGTTGCCGGAGGCCGAGCAGGCGCGGTGGATCGAGTCTCGGAGCTGGACCGAGAACGGCCTGGCGCTGGCCGATCGCCTGCTCGAGCAGGCGGCCGAGCGGCCCCTGGCGGACCGGCTGACGCTAGCCCGCCTGGCGGCCCGCGTGATCCTGCGGACGCCCGTTCCGGTCGCCGATCGGCTGTTTCAGGCACGGGCGGACGACGTCATAGGCCGGGCCGGGCTGCTCGAAGTCCGGGCTCTCCGCCGGCGGGGCCGACTCGACGAAGCCCGGAGCCGGTTCGTCGAGATCGAGGAGCTGTTCGCCGCCGACTCGACGCCGCTCTATTTCTGGCTGACCTTGGCGGCGGAGCGAGATCTGACGGCGGGCTTGCTGGCGTTCGACGAGCGGCGCCTGCCAGCGGCGCTCGCGGCCCTGGGCCGAGCGGAGAAGCTGTTCCGGATCGCCGGCTCGGAAGAGGACGACTTCGAGCTGCTGCACGCCCAAGCTCGCGCCGACCTCTTGCTCGGCGACCCGAACCGCGCCGTCGACCGGCTCACCCGGGCGCCGGAGTTCTCGGATCGCTCCCGCCGGATCGAGACCGACTTCCTTCAACTCCATGCGGCACTCCGGACCTCGTCGCCGCTCCTCGCGCGACGCTCGGCCCTCGGCCTCCTGGTCGACCTCGGTGGCTCGGCAGACCGGGCGGCTCTCGATCGCTTCCGGGTAGCCGAAGCCGCCGTCCGACTCGCCGAGGGCCAGCCGGTGGACGCGTTCGAGGCCGTGGCCGGGCCGGCGGAGAACCTCCGCGCAGCGGGCTCGCTCGTCGGAAGCCTCCGGGCGGCCCTGGTGGCCACTCGGGCGGAGCTGGCCCGGAAGCGCTGCAAGGAAGCCCACGTTGCGCTCCGGGCCGGGGTGCTCGAGACCTTCACCGACCTGCCGGACCTCCCCGTCGTCCGCGGCGTGCTGGCCCGGATTCTCGAAGCGCCTCCCGATCCCGCGTTCCTCGATCGCCTCGATCTTTGGCTGATCCTCGCCGAGGACAGCCCCGGAGTTTTCTTCCCCGACTACTAACCCCTTTTCACCGTTCCCGGGTTTCCCTCTCTATGCACACTCGCCCCTGGCACCCACGGGAGATCTTGACCATGCGCAGACTCGTCCTCGCTTTCCTCGCGCTCGTGCTCTTCGCCGTCACTCCGGCACATCCCCAGGTCACCAACGGCACCAACATCGGAAATCTCGATCAGGACCGGGCGCGGACCAAGAAGATCCGCGACGCGCGGCAGGTCATCGACGACTATCCGGAAGAGCGGTGGCGGGTGGCGGGCTACCTGCTCCTCGAGCTGACCCCGAACGAGGACGGTTCCGCCACCCTCGAGATCGCCGAGCGCGATCGGCCGAAGCTCCTCGGCATCAAAAAGGCCGAGCCCCAGTCCGAGACCCGCTTCCTGGTCGCGGACCCGAGCCGGATCAAACTCAAGATCAACTACTACCAGGCGAAACAAGACGTGGCCTGCTCGCTGCCCAAGAAGCTGCGTGGGCAGCTCGTGACCCTCGGGATCTTCCAGGTCTATGAGGGGCAGGTCGAGTGCTTTGTGCGGGCGGTGGCCTCATAAGCTGGCTCTTTCCTTGCTCACGCGCTCACGCTGTCGAAGGAGGATTGCAATGAACGACCGTCTGTTTCGTGCCCACCGCTTCGGAGTCTGTCTTCTCCTGGCTGGTCTCATTCCGATCGCGCTCAGCGCCCAATCGCCTGATCCGTTCGCCGGGGACCGAAGCCCCTTCTCTCTCTCCACTTCGAGCGACCTGGCCACGCCTTCGGGTCTGGACGACTTGGAATGCGGCAACTCGGGTGGCTTCAAGTTCGGCTTTGCGGAGCACACCGGCACGAGCCTTTTCGGCGAATTGTGCCCGATCGTCTACCGTTGTGAGCTTCCGAAGTCGGAGGCCGTGTTCATCGCATTGAAGGACGGCTTGTGCAATCCGGCGACGACGGCCTGTGAAGTCCGGCTGTGGGCTCCGCTCGAGTTTCCCAACAACGCGCTGAACTTCTCGACGGGCGGCCCTACCGGCAAGCTGTTGTTCTATTCGAGCCCGACGGCTTCCAGCTGCGCTCCCTACCCCTTTCCGGCCTGCGGCCAGATCGCCGAGTGCGGCTTCGTCGGCGCGACTCAGGTGGAGGTGGACTTCATTTCGGCGTGGATCGAGCGGGGCGGGGTGACCTGCGCGAATGCCGAGACCTTGACGGACGATTTTTCCCTCGCGGCGTGGCAGTGCGTGACCTCGAACGTCGGTTGTCGTCGGTTGACGCCGGTCAACGGCCTCATTCTCGGCGGCCCGGAGATGGCGAAGGGCATCGGCTGCCGGCGCGATATTCCCCCGGACAGCTGTGCGGAGAACAGCAACTGCGACCGTTGCCGGGTCGGCGTTGGCCTGGGTGACGGCGGGCCGGGCTTCGCGGTGGCCGGGGGCGGCCCGGGGGCGACGTTCTACCATCGGGCCGGAGGCACGGGCTCTCGCTTCACTCCCGGGGAGGCGGCGTGGCGGCTGGAGCTGGGCCGCTCCTGGTCCCACAGCTACGCCGAGCGGATCGTGGTCGATCCGGACGACTCGCACGTGTGGCTGTTGACCAAGACCGGGAGCTTCCGAGAGTGGAGCGTCCTGTCTGGCGGCGTCTACACCACGGTCTTTCCAAGCGACGAGAAGCGCACTCTGGCTCGCACGGCGGGCGGTTGGGAGCTGCTGGAGCTGGATGGCACGGTCCACGCCTTTGGTACCGATGGCCGTTGGTTGAGCAGCACCGATCGCAACGGTAACGCCAAGACGGCGAGCTACGCGGGCGGTGCTCTCGCGTCGGTGAGCTTCCCGGACGGCCGGAGCGAGACGTTCAGCTATCACCTCGATGGCAAGCTGGCCTCGATCACCGAAGTCGGAGTCGGCGGTAGCCCGACTCGGATCTGGAGCTATGTCTGGTCGGGAGACGATCTGATTGAGATCCATCGACCGGACTCGACCGCGTGGCGCTTCCGCTACACGGCGAGCGGTTACCCCGGTTTCGTGACCCATCAGTTTCTGCGCTCGACCTCGGGCGCCGAGCGGATCGTCCAGCGCTGGAGCTACGACCGCGAGGGCCGCGTCGTCGAAACCTGGTCCGGCGACGAGACGGTGACCGCCACCTCGCCGAACCACTGGCAGTTCTCCTATGACGATCCCCTCGAGCCCACGGTGGTGACCGTGACCGATCCCCTGGGCATCTCGGCGACGGTCAACCTTGGCCGGGAGACGGTTTCCGGTCAGATTCGGGCCAAGACGCGCATCACTTCCTACTCGGGCGACTGCCCGTCCTGCTCGCTCGGACCCAATTCCCAGCTCCAGTACACGGACTCGTCCAACCCGCTGCGGCCCACCCGGGTCATCGACGGCAAGGGCCACATCACCGACCTCGTCTATGACGCTCTCGGCATGGTGACGTCGCGCACCGAAGCGGTCGGTACCGCGGTCGAACGCTCCACGGGCTGGATCTATCACGCGACCTTTCCGGCTTTGGTGGAGTCGGTCACCCGACCTTCGACCGCGGGGGCTCCATCGGAGCGGGAGACGACGACCGGCTTCGACGCCTTCGGAAATCCCACGACCCGGACCGAGACCGGACTCGAGTCCGGCAGCGCCTTTTCCTACTCGACGCTCACCACCTTCAACGCGGCCGGTCAGCCGCTGACTCTCGATCCGCCGGGCCACGGGAGCGCGGACCAGACGAGCCTGACCTACGATCCGGCCCGCGGTGACCTGGTTCCGCTGACCCGGACCGACCCGATCGGCACCTCGACCTACGCCTACGACGGCTTCAATCGGCGGACGTCGGTCACCGATCCCAACGGCGTGGTGACCGAGACCGTTTATGACGCGCTCGATCGGGCAACCACGGTGACCGTGCGCGGAGCGGTGGTGGCGGAGGACCTCGTCACCCGCCACTTCTACAACGCCTTCAAGGATCTGTTCTGCACCGTCCTGCCGCGCGGCAATGCGATCGAGTACGCCTATGACACCGCGGGCCGGATGATCACCACCACCCACGGGACCGCGGTGGCGAGCCCGAGCGCGACGGCCTGCCTGAACACCGCTTTGCCCCGGGAACGGACGGGATACACCTTGAACGGCCAAGGTCAGCGCATCCGCGAAGACCGGGAAGCCTCGACCGGGCCGACCACCTGGGCCGCCCACTCGGCCACGGCCTACGTGTACTCGACGCGGTGTCACCTCGACCAGGTCGTCCAAGCGCCGGGCACCGCCGAGGAAGCCGTCACCGAGCATGCCTACGACTGCAACGGCAACCTCGACCGCACCTGGGACCCGAACCATCCCTCGGCCGGCCAGACCAACCCGGCGACCGCCGTCTATAACTACGACGCCCTCGATCGCCTGACCACCCTGACCCAGCCCTGGGGCGGCGCCGGCGGCGGAAACGTTGTCACGAGCTACGGTTACGACGTCCAGGACCACCTGACCGCGGTGACGGACGGCGAGGGCAGCGTCACCAGCTATGTCTACTCGGACCGCGACCTGATGACCTCCGAAGCCTCTCCGGTCTCGGGCACCACGACTCACCTGTACGACGAGCACGGCGAGCGGGTGACTACCACGGACGCCCGCGGCGTAACGATGAACCGGACGCTCGATCCCGCGGACCGGGTGACCTTCGTCGACTACCCGGGAACCGATCTCGACACCTCCTACACCTACGGCACCAACGCCGCCGCTTTCGACATCGGCCGGCTGACCGGGATCACGAGACCGAACGGGACCGCCGTTCCCTACACCTACGACCGCTTCGGCCGGCCGCTCAGCGACGGCGAGCTGACCTTCATCTACGACAAGAATGGAAACCGCACCACGATCGGCTATCCTGGGGGCACCGTGGCGTCGTACACCTACGACTTCGCCGACCGCCCAGTCTCACTGACGGCAACGCCGTCCGGGGGCAGTGCCCAAACGGTCGCATCGGCAGCCAGCTACCGGGCTCGCGGTCCACTCTCGGCGGTCACCCTCGGCAACGGCGCCGTCGAGACCCGGACCTTCGACCAGCGCTACGTCCCGACCTCGATCCAGGTCTCGGGCAACCGGCTCACCTGGGACTACACGACCGACGACGTCGGCAACCCGACGACGATCAGCCAGACCCTGCCCAGCGCGGAAAGCCGGACTTACGGCTACCAGGACTTCCAGTACTTCCTGACCTCGGGTGTCGGGCCGTGGGGCAGCCTCTCCTGGACCTACGACCGAATCGGCAACCGGCTCAGTGAAACCCGCGACGCTCTGACAGACAGCTACGTCTACCTGTCCAACTCGGCCACCCCAACCCCGGGCAACACTGCCAGCCTCGACCGCATCGACCTCGGCACCCTTGGCACCCGGGACTACGCCTTCGGCCCCGCGGGCCACCTTGACCAGATTGTTGCGGGGGCCGTGACGACCGACTACCAGCACAGCCCCGAGGGCCAGCTGGCCGACCTCGGCGCCCTCGGCGCGCGCTCGACCATGACGTATGACGGCCGCAGCTTCCTCCGCAAAGCCGAGCAGCCCGCCTTTTCCATCTTCGAAGACGGCTTCGAGTCTGCCAACTTCGACTGCTGGATCATCGGCGGCGGAGCCCTCGAGCCCGGAGACGAACCTCTCCTCGGCCCCGGCTGCTTCACCCCGGCCCCCGCCATCTCGACCACCGCCACCTACGGCTCCCGGGGGCTGCTCTACAGCCTGCTCCGGGAGAGCGGCGAGCGAAACCACGTCCTCTACCTGACCGGCCGCCCCGTCGCCCAGCTCAAGGTCCCAGCCGCCGGAGCCGCCACCTTCACCTACCTCACCACCGATCACCTCGGCACGCCGGTCCTGGCCATGAATCAAGTAGGGACGAGCCTGTGGAGCGGGGGCTTCGAGCCCTTCGGCACCGACTGGCAGGCCGGCTCCGCGGCCGGGGCCAGCGAAAGCGGCGTGTTTCTGCGGCTGCCGGGACAGTGGGTGGATGGGGTGTGGGGGGAGGACTACTACTACAACGTCGCCAGGTGGTACGAGTCATCTCGGGCCGGATACACAGCGAAGGACCCCCTCGGCCTCAAAGGCGGCAAGAACCTCTTCGCCTATGTGTCGGCGCGCCCGTTGGTCTTTGTCGATCCGAAGGGTCTCGAAATAACGACCATCGGCTGCAACGCATCACAAGTCTCCGCGATTCAGTCCGCCTCTCGAGAAGCGTCTGAGGCTGCACCAGGTTGTGTCTTCTGCAAGGATGTCCCAGCGCTCCGCAAGATCCTGGACAACTTGACCGTTACCTGCGACGCAGGCGATCAGCTTTACTTCAACTCTGATCCCTGCGCAGTTTCAGGTACTCGAGGCGGTGGCCTAATTCCCAACAATGGGATCGTCATCTATCCCGGTGGCTTCGAAGGTGCCTGTGGATGTCTGAAAGGCGTAATCCTGCACGAGTCTCTCCATCATCTCTCAGGTGGAACTGAGAATCTCGCTGGAACATATCGCCATCAGTACGCGAGCGATCCTCCAGGCTACATACCGCCCTTCTTTCACATTCCAACCGTTGTACGCCGGTGCTTCGGCTGCGCTCCTCCGGGGGATTCACAGTAATGCGCTACGTTCACCACAGCATGCGTGTCGCTATCCTCGTCGCCGGAATCCTAGCCGGCTGTGGAACTCCGGAGTCGAAGCTCGGCAATGAAGGCACTCCGGAAGTACAAGATCCGTGCTCACTGAGGATCGATTTCTTAGGCTTCGACGAGGAGGGCCCTGTCATAGCTCTGACATTTAGAAACAACACGGTCGAACCTGTCTTGTTGTACTCGCTCTTCGAGGCACCACCTCTCAGCAAGCGAGATGGACCGCCTGACAGCACCCTTGAGGTTCTCTACTACTCTCAACACGGCAAAGAATTGAAACCGACACAGGTGCCCAGGGAGTACTATGCCCTTTATGAACCTCCCGCGGTCCCGCGAGCAGGGCTTGTGACTCTTCAACCCGAGGCAGTCTTCCAGTCGAGCGTAATACTTTCAGACGAATTCGGCTATGACGCATCATGGTCCCTTCCGATGGAACTTGAGGTCCGCTTTTCTTCGGACGCTGCTGCCTGGCTTCGTGCTGCGGGCGAGGAGTCCCAGGATTCCGACCTGATGGCTTGTTCCAGCGCCCACTCTCAGCTGCTCAGGATTGACTCGACTGGAGCTGGCAGAACTCGAACTCTACGCATCATCCGCGAACTTCAGCGCCTTCGACGCAGGCCGTTTCACATTGCCGTAAAGATAGGCCCAGGGGGCATGGTTGAATCTTGCGAGGTCGAGGACTCTGCCGAACTCTCCAAGGCGAGAATCTGTACAAGTCTGCAGGCTTGGAACTTTGCCGCTGATCAATGGGGGCAGACACGTGAGTTCACATACTCCTCTCGCCCTGCGTGGTACGGGCCTTTGTGAATCATGGTAGGTGGAGGTCCAGGCTTCTGCACAGGATTCACCGGATACGGCGGAAGCCTATAATGCCTATCACTTGTCGGGATTGGTGTGTACGATGCACGGACTAACTCTAGGCTTCCTGCTTCCTCTCGCCACTGCGCATCAGCTGGAAACGAGTGTCGCTAGGCAAGGCGATGTGGCAATTCACTTGTCCTGTGAGTTGACGACGGTAGCAATAGGGGAGCCACTAACGTGCCGTGTGCTCCTTGAGACCAAGGCTGAAGCACCATTCTACCTGATGCCTCGAACCGTTACCCCGTTTCGGCTTCCGAATCGGCCGCCCGCTTTGCTGCGCTTCTATCGGCTTGGGGATGGCCAAGAAGTAGAACTGCAGCTCACTTCAGAAGCCGAGCGGGGTCGCTATGACCTGCCTTCCCTGATCGCGTTTGAGCTTCAGCTGCTTCGTCCTCGCCAGATCGTGGGTTGGGTAGTCAACTTGAATGGTGGTGATTGGACCTTGCCGAAAGAGGCTCAGCAGCTTAGGATTGTAGCCGATCTAGAGATCACTTACCCTGGCAACAACCCACTAGACAGTCTCAACTCAGCTGCCGCCTCAAATCTGCTCCATTGCTTCTCGCCATACTCCGCTGAAGATCTGATACCACATGTTCTTCAGGGCAAGTGGAGGTCCGCAGCCATTGAAGTGTCCCTGGTACCGAGAGGCCCGGGGGAATAGGGAAGCGCCGGCGAAGATGGCACGCTGAGCCGGGGCAAGCTCAAGCTACCGCAGACAATCGGGCTCGTTTGCAGGAGCCTCAGCCCCATTGAACGGAGACGCTCCGAACCAGACGTTCGTCCCGTTGAGACTACCCCGCAGCTCATTCTTCCCCTCGCCCTTCGGAGAATAGCCAGGTAAGCCGTGAACAAAGAACAAGTGAAGAGCGATCCGTTCTGCCGTCATGGCTTGATTTGCATCGGAGGTATGGCGGTGTTTGCTTGGTCCTTCGCAATCTTTGCACCACGGCAGATGACTAATGGCGCCGAGGCTGTCTTCTTCGCAGGTATCGTCGCTGTGCTCGCTTACCACCTCTTCCTTTTCAGGCTTGCTGCGCAGTGCAAGGGCCTAAGTCCTAGCGAAGTCCAGTCTCTTCGCAGGTCAATCCTCTTGTTCGGCCCGGCTGGAGTCGTCGATTTCCTGTGGAGAGTCCAGCGAGCTGCCAATAAGGCCGGCTATCCATGAAACTCGCTTTCGGCGAGGATTCAGCAGTGATCGCGCCAGGAAATCCCATCGTACCCTCTCCTCTGGGGCCGTCGTTGTCTTGGCTCCGACCCTCAGCTATCCGTGGCGTGTGGCTAGTAATCAGTCTAAGCCTGATGATCGTGATCGTCATCAATCCTTGGGGACTTACGCCTGAGGGCCTTCTCGTACCGTTTCTCGTCCTCCTCTTCGTTACTAGTCCACTGAGCTGGTTGAGCCTGGGGCTGATGGGCCTGCTGGTGGCTTCGAATGACCAGGAGGTAGGTACTCAATCGCGATTAGACCTCCGGCTCATAGCCGAATGCGGAGTTTCGATCGCAGTCGGCTATTGGCAGTGGTTCGTCCTCGTCCCGTTCTTGCTCCACCGCTGGCGAAGACGGGCCAGTGCTGAACGGTAGCTCGACTGCGCTAGGAAGCGTGGGGGTGAGGTTTGACCGGCTTTCCAGGGAGCTGAGCTGAGCCCTCGCAAGATCTCGACCGCGGGCGAAGCCCGCCACTACAAGGAGACGACCGTGAAAAGAATCTCGATTCTCGTGCTACTGCTGTGTCTCGCCCTCACGCCCTTCGGTGCCTTCGCGGAGGAAGCGAAAGACTTCGAGGCCTTCGACGAGTCCTTGATGCCGCGGGCCTTTGCCGTGGGAACCGACGCGGGCGGGGCGGGTGGGGACGTGCTGGCGGGGATCTTCGATGGTGACGACCCCATTCGGGTCGACGGGGCGAAGTGTCAGCGCATCTACACGGCGTTCTGCGCCTGTGTGGCGTCGAACGTCGGGCACTGCTACCCCGAGACCTGCAACGCTGGCTGCTACGGATACTGAGCCATGATGGGCGCCAAGGTGTTCCGGGTCGACGTCTTTCGGTGTGCCGTCTTCGCGCTGCTGGGGTGGCTGCCCGCGGGGGTCGCTTCGGCGGACCTGGCGACGGTGTTCTACCTGGTGCCGCTCGCGGAGTGGAACGATGGCCAGCCGAAGGCGACCTCGTTCCTGCCCGAGGGGACGGTGTACCTGTACCGGCAAGGCTCCTATGAAGTCGGGCTCACGGCGAAAGCCAACGAGCCAATCGAGCTTCCGCCGGGCACGTGGATCTGGATCGCCGAGGCGCCCGGTTTTATCAGCACCGCGGCGGGCTCGCTTTCGATCGGCACGAAGTCGAAGCCGATGCTCGAGCGGATCGTGTGGCCGGTGGTACCGGCTTGCCGAATCGCGCTGGCCGAGTCACCGGGCTGGCAGGGGATCGAGCGCATCGACTTCGTCTCGCTGGACCGGCAGGCCACCTATCCAATCCTCCTCGCCCAGCGTCGCGAGGTTCAGATTCCTGCGGGTCGGTGGCTCGCGTACTCGCTCGGCCCCCGTGGCCTCGTCGGGATCACGCGGCCGCGGACCTGCAAGGCGCTCGAGAGCCTGACCCTTCCCGCCGCTGCCCTAGCGCCACCCGGCCCGACTCGGGAAGAGCTGCTCGTGCAGGTCGAGCTTCCTGAAGGAGAACCGCTGCCGGACCTCTCGAAGCTGCTGGTGAAGCTGACCGCGGAGGACCGCTCGGCGGTGGCCACCCCGGCGGCTGCGGTCTGGAACGGCCGGCGCGGCAGCTTCTTCTTCCTCGACCTCCCTGCCGACAAGGACCGGTGGCTGTCGGTCGAGCACCCGGAGCTACGCAGCCAGCGCGTCCCGTCGCCGGCCGTGGGCGGCCGGGCGTTCGAGCTGCCGGTGCTGCTGCTGAAACCGCGGCGCGAGCTGCGGGTGATGGTCGACTACCGGCCGAAACGCGCCCACCGCGAGGCTCAAGCGGAACTTCTCGGCTGCGGCCCTCGGCGCAATGCGAACGCCTTCCGCGGCGAGCAGAGCTGTGACGGTGCGGTCGCCGAGATCCGGCTGGAGCCCGGCGTTCAGGAGCTGCGCTTTCCTCGGCTCGACGACGGCCAGTACCTGCTCCATGCCCGAATCGCTGGCGAGTTGGTTTTCGGCCTCGGTCACGACGTGGCCCCCTACCTGCCGTCCGAAGACGACGCTTCCCCGGTCCTCGGTCCCTACGAGCTTCGCGAGTTGGAGATCTACGGGCAGCTCCTGGTCGGCGGCAAGCCCGTTCCTGGAGAAGTCCGGCTCCAGGGCGTTTCCTCGCGACAGGGTCCCTCTCGGAGCTTCCCGACGGACGACGACCTGACCTATCACTGGACCTTCTTCGGCTACCGGCTGGGAAACGGGGTGGCCGAGCTACCGGAAGCCATGCGCGATCGGGTGGACGGCGGCGCGTGGGCGGCTTCGCCGGTGTCGTCGCTGCTCGCCTGCGACGAAGAGGGCTACTGCCGGACGTTCAACGTTCATTCGACCTTCGTCGGGGAAGGCCGGCTCGATCTCGACTTGGGCCGGGGCGGTCTGGTGGACTTCGTCGTCGTCGAAGCCGCGAGCGGCGCGCCCGTCGAGAAGGCGACGGTGGGCTTGCCTCGTCAGCCGGCGCTCTACTTCGTGAACGGCCATGTGGAGCGGGCGCTCCCCGAGGGCGTCGAAGGGGAGGTCGTCTTCACCGATCGACAAGGCCGTGCCCGGCTACGACTGCCGGAAATCAGCTCGCCCTACCAGGTGGGCAAGCCCGGCTTCCGGCGGGTTCAAGGAGAAGTCACCGCTCCCGATCCAGAGGAAGCCGTGGCCGTGCGGGTCGAGCTCGAGCCGGAGAAAGCCGAGGCTCCGACGGGCACGCTACGCGGCCCCGGGGGTCTGCCCGTTGCCGGGGCCTTCCTGCTGGCGATCGATTCCGCGGGTAGGCGCCGCCCCGAGTGCTTCCTTTCGAGCGAGGCGGACGGTGAAGTCGAGGTCTCGAAGGCCTGTTCGGCGGGACTGCTCTTCGTCGCCTTCCATCCGGCGACGGCGCTCGAAGTCGTCGAGTCCCAGCGCTTGGCTTCCGGCGGCGTGGTGGACCTGGGATCTCCGCCGTCCCCGGCCCTGGTCGTTCAGCTCCGGACCGCCGACGGCCAGCCGTTGGCGCGAACGCCCGTGCTCCTTCGCATAGGCGGAATCGAACTCGGCCCGAATGACTTGCTCCTCGCCGCGACCCGGACCGGCACGCTTCTGTTCTACCTGAGCGACGAACGGGGTGAGATCGTGCTCCGGGGCGTCGATCCGCGCCGAGGGTCGCCGGCCGTGGCGCTGCCCGGGGAATCCGGGGGCGTCACCGTCGATCTGAGTGCCGCAAAGCCCGGCGAGGCAATCGTGCTCGAGGTCCCATGAAGGGTCGGCCAGCTAATCGCGCTCCATCCCCCGCTCCCGATCCCGCGCCATGCTGCGCACCATCCCGACCGCCCGCTCGATCAAGAAGATCGGGCCGGCGGCGGGTCCGAGGATCCTGCCGGCGGCGTAGTTGGCGACGGTTCGGCCCAGAGTTCCCTCGTGCATGGCCTTGGCGATGCGCAGCGGGGTGACGATGGGCTGGAGCAGGTCCTTGACCTCGCGCTCGCCGTGGCGGAGCACCAGGCGGCCGAGGGAGCGCACGGCGTCGTCGCCTTGGCGGAGGTCGGAAATCCGGCCCGAGAGGCTGCGGGCGTGGTCATGCAGCTGGGCCTTCCGGCGCTCGCGCGAGGGCATGAGGGGCTCGAGCTTCCGAATCTGGGCGCGGAGCTGCTGGAGGCGCACCAGCTCCCGGCCGGCCTCGGCGGCGGCTTCGCGGGCCTCGCCGCGGGCGGGGGTCTGGAACGGTCCGAGGCTCTGGCCGCGGACGCGGCCGAAGCGCTCGGGCTCGCGCTCGAGCTGGCGGGCGAGGTCGTCGGGCTTGACCCATGCGGCGCGCTGGAGGCGTTCCGACACCTCGCGGGCGTCGTTGCCTCGATAGACCTTCTTGAGCAGGGCGTCGAGCTTGTACTCCGAGACGGCCTCTTGATCGAGCAGACCGCGGAAGTGCTGGAGGCGCTCGCCGATCCGGTTTGCGAGCCCGACGGTTTTCTGCCAGCGCTTTTCGAGGTGGACGCGGTGGTCCTCGCGCTCCAGGTGGTGGCGGATGTCCTGGGCGTCGCGGCTCCAGTCCCGGAAGTCGCCAAGCCGTTCCTCGAGCGCGGCGCGGGAGCTGTCGCGACTGATGCGGGAGGCCTTCACCATTCGCTCGCCGTCGGTGACCACGAGGCCCCGGCCACGGGCCTCGAGCCGGAGGCCGTGGGGGTGGATGCGAGCGGAAAGATCGGCCCAGCTGGAGGCCTCGCGGAAGTGGTGTCCGGCTTCGCGGCGGATCTTCTCGACGAAGGCGGCATCACCCGTGCGGCGGGCCTCTTGGACTTCGCCGGTCGTGAAGTCTTGGGTTCGATCCAGGGCGTCGCCCTTGTTCAGCAGGAAACCGGGGCCGCGCACTTGGCGCAGGCCGAGCTCCTTTTCGAGCTTCCGTAGCTCGTCCTCGCGGGCGATCCAATCGCGGTAGCCCTTCCACACCTTGCCGTCGAGATCGACGCGATTGACCATGACGTGGATGTGCTCGTGTCCAGTGTCCTTGTGGAGCACCATCATGGCCTGGTGGTTCTCAAGCCCGAGCCGTTCGAGCACCCGGTCGGCCACGTGCTCCCACGTCTCGCGGGAAAGGCTCTCGCCGTCGGCGAGAGAGACGACCAGGTGATAGACCGGCCGCTCGACGCGGTCGTTCTGCATCGCCGTCGCCCGCATGATCGCGGGGATCTGCTCGGGCTCGCCGAAGAACAGGTTGCGCGTCGAGGTCCACTCGGCGCGGTCGCCCCGGTGTAGGTAGGCGTAGAGACCGCCGAAGCCGCTCCCGCGGCGGGCCTTGCCGATCACTGGATGATCTCCTTGAGCGCCGCGAGGAGCGCGGTTAGGACTTCCTCGAGCCGGCGCGAGAGGTCGTAGCGGCGCATGGTGTGAGCGCCGCGGGTGAGCTGGTTCAGGTTGTTGCCGATCCTCTGAAGCTCGTGCACGGCGGCGGCTTGGAGCCGGGTGCCGAAGCGAGCGCCGAAGGCGGCCTCCCGGAGAAAGGTGCTTCGGGCCTTGCTGGCCTCGGCGGCCAGGGCGTCGAGCCGGGTGGCTTCCTCCGGCGTGAACCGGACGGCGACGAGGACGGTGTAGCGCCGGCCTTTCCCCTTCTTCTCGGGCTTCTTTTCCGACTCTTCGCCCTTTGAGCCCCGCAGGGGCGAAAAGAGCGCCTCCGGCCCGCCGCCCGGGGCGGGGGCCGGCACCGGGGTATAACCCCGGTCTCCCTCGCTGCTTTGGAAGATTTTCCGGCTACGACGGCGCCCGCTCATGAGAGGGAGTGTGGGGGACAACTTCAGCCACATCAAGCACATAGACCATGGGAGTCCATTGGCTTCCGCTGACGCCAGGGCGGGGGAAACGGCGCAGAGCTTCGAGAACGGACTGAGGGGCCAATCAGGGGCCAAGCGAGCCCGTCTGAGTCGAAGCGCCAGCCTCTTCGAGCCCCCTTTCGGGAGCGCGCGCAGCGCGGTCCCGAAGTGTCGGCAGGGCACGGGCGCCGGGAGGAAGAGAAGGCAAAGAGCTGGGTAAGTGGGGACCGGGCTGGGCCTTCGGGAGCGGCTGGGAGGATGGGGACGGCGGCGGCTTCGGCGGCGATCGGGGTAGCCGGAGGAAGAGCCGGGCGGGCAGCTGGGGCGGTGGCGCACGCCCCGCCGGCTCACTTCGCCGAGGACCGGCCGGGGTCCGCGGGCGGGGTGGCGCTCTGGGGGGAAAAGACGGCGGGAGCCGCTGGCCGGGCGCTGGTGGGGTGCTGGGGGTTGCTGCCGGTTCGTTGGCGAGCCGCTGGCGGGGCGCTGGGTCGGCGCTCGGGGGGCGCTGGTGGGCCGCTCGGGGGGCGGTCGGCGGGAGCCGCTGGGCTGGCGCTGGTGAGATGCTGGGGGTTGCTGCCGGTTCGTTGGCGAGCCGCTGGCGGGGCGCTGGGTCGGCGCTCGGGG